>Ga0209083_1000263_pt1 | contig 84103 bp, 49 predicted proteins | sample AM7aDNAmetaG_FD_184132 | JGI IMG/M metagenome (GOLD analysis project Ga0209083, IMG submission 184132) | Freshwater microbial communities from Finland to study Microbial Dark Matter (Phase II) - AM7a DNA metaG (SPAdes) (version 3) | ecosystem: Environmental > Aquatic > Freshwater > Lake ... | reverse complement strand
TCATTGTAAACCTTATTTCTGGCTTGATCGCTTATTCCTTCCTGCCTAAAAAACCTTCAATCCGGTTTGAAGTTGTCAAATCAGAACAGCTGGCATTATTTTACTAACCTTACATCGAACTCACGTTATCTATGTATAAACATTTGAGGTTCAAAGAAAAGTGAAAATATTTTCCATTTCGGGTCTTTTTCCTGAAATATCCCGCTGGCTAGTTATTTCGCAGGCAGCGTACCGAAAATCCTTTCGCCTTATTGTCGGTCGAAATTGCTGCCGAGGCGGTGTTGTAATCGAGTTTCAGGTAATAGGCAGCGTTGGGGCCGGCTTCGGTGGATGACCAGAAAAACCCGTCGAAGGTCAGCAGGGTGAAGGTCCCGTTCAGTTCGCGCTGTCCGCCCGGCAGCCCGGTGAACCCGCTTTCGTTCGTTGCGCCTGCGTTTGGCGAGGCCCAGTGCACCAGCCCGGTCTCTTTCATTTTCCCTCCGGCAACCGTAGCGCCGCCAAGGAATGCCACCAGGGCGTTCCAGTCGTTGAGGGTGGGCACATGCCAGCCGGTAGGGCAGACTCCGATCACAAACCCGGTTGGGACGGGGTTCCAGGAGGTGGTGTTGGAGGCGCCGTTGAGGTATTGTACCGCTTCACCCCACTGGTAGAGGCCGCCATACACAGAACAGTTCGTTTCGGAGTTGTTGTAGCAATATTTTTCAAGGATGCTGTTGTTGGTCTGTTCAACCGTCCCGTTGATCCGGGTCCCTGAATTGATATTGGATTTCAGCCAGCACTGGGAGCCGATCTGCACGGTGTTATAGGTGTTCCCCAGCCAGGTTACGGTTGGCATCCCCGGGCAGGAGGTACCGCCGGGATTGGGAGCCGTTTGAAAGGAGAGTTGTCCGCCATAGGAGATTCCTCCGCTGTTGGTGGCATAGGCACGAATATAATAGGTAGTGCCGGGAGTGAGCCCGGTGATGTTGCTCACAAAAGTGCCGGTGCCCGTTCCATCGGAGGTATGGCTGTTGGCGATGGTGGGATTCTGCGAGGTGCTCCAACAGATGCCACGGGCCGTTACCGCAGCTCCGCCTGAATCGGTCACGTTCCCGCCGCTAGCCGCCGTGGTGGTGGTTACATTTGAGATCGAGGTGGTTTGAACCGTAGGCGGGGCGATATATACAGTTGTGTTGAAGGTAACATCGGCCCCATACGAGGTCCCAATGTTACTGGTTGAATAAGCCCTTACATGATAAGTCTTTCCGGAAGACAAGCCTGTCAGGTTGCTGGTGAATATCCCGATTCCGCTTCCGTCGCTCGTATGGTTGCCTGTAAAAGCAGGGTTAGGCAAGGTATCATAGCAAACCCCGCGCTGGTAGACCGAGGAACCTCCGTCCGCTGTCACCTCTCCCCCACTGGTGGCAGAGTTGGTCGTGATGTTGGTTACGGATGGATTGGTGGTAACGGTTGGGTAGGTAGCGCCCGTCCAGGTTGGGATATGTGTATGTGCCATCTGCAGGTTCTGCCCGGGTAAACCGGCCGGAAGGTTCGTCCAGGACGTGCCATTCCAGTAAAGAAGGTCACCGGTCGAAACTCCTGCCGGAAGCGATAAAGGATACCATCCATTCCCTTTCCAATAGTAATACCCGGGAGTGATCTGGTAGGGTTCGCTTCCTGCTGTAGCCGTATTGTACACCAATAATCCGGAAATTGGAGAGGTCACAGGTGCTGCCTCGTTCTGGGCGGTCAGTGCGACCCGGGGAGGGAGAAGCCCCCGATCGGTGAAGTTCACATCCAGCACTGCGGATGGATTGGGAGGGGAGCCATCCTGATTAATGGCGACCTGCGCATAGCCCGGCTGGTGGGCATAAAACAGGAAGAGAACGACGAATAGCAATGTCCTGGCTGAATTCATAAGCTTGAATGGATTGTTCATTATTTATAGCAATATTAAATTACAATTCAGTTCTTAATACATCTGACAGAGCACCCATTCAGCCGATAACTCCCGGAACTGTGGTCCAGGTCATCATCTAGGTAAAAGAGATACCACGCGTTTGTATAAATGGGTGTTGTGTTGTTTGGAGTGGAAGTCCAGAATTCTGAATCCTTTTTAAAATTGAAATAAAAGGAATAAAATGGTGACCAGAGTCCGGCCGGAAGAGCTGTAAATCCGCTGCTGTTCGTAGCACCCTGGTTGGGGTATTCCCAGTGGTCGGTTCCGGCCTCCTTGAGTTTTCCGCCTACATTCCACATGTAGGGATTTTCCTCATGGCAATCGTAGGTATATTCCAATGCCTTGGCCATGGTGCACCACTCGGCGTCCGTCGGGATATGCCAGCCAGGCGGGCAAATGCCGGTCACCGGCTCGGTGGGCGCCGGGTTCCAGTTGGCCGAATTGGAGGCCCCATTCAGGTATTGTATGGCCTCTCCCCACTGGTATAACCCGCCATAAATATCACAGTTCGATTCAAGATCTTCCGGGCAGTACTTTTCAATGACCTCATTATTGGCCTGTGTATTGAATCCGTCAACCCTTGTGCCGACATTCAGGTTCTCCTGCAACCAGCATTGGTTTGCGATCCTGAGGGTATGGTAGGTCTTCCCTTCATAGGTCACCGTGGGTTGGCCTGCACAGGGTTCTCCCCCGGGTGTATTCCCGCTGATGAAAACGACCTGTTCACCATAAGAAGTTCCAGCACTGTTGGTGGCATACGCCCTTACATAATAAGTGGTTAGAGGAGCCAGGTTGACGAGGTTTCCGCTGAATACGCCGGTACCGGTTCCATCGACTGAATGCGGATAGCTGATATTGGGGTAGGGGGATGTACTCCAGCAGAATCCCCTGGCCGTCACATCTGCCCCCCCTGAAGTGGGTACACTCCCACCGGCGATTGCCGTGTTTACCCCGACACTGGTCATCCCGGTAGTCATGACAGACGGGAGAGAAGATGCAGTGGTATCCTTGAGGCACCTTACCGAGAAGCCGGTATTTTTATCGCTCCAGGAGTTGTCCAGATCAAAGTTGTAGCAGGCCAGAACGCGCTTCATAGAGAGAGTCGGCGATCGTTCCGTGGCACTCCAGAAGAATGCCATGAACCACATTTCGTCGAACCAACCTTCAACGCCAAATCCACCAGGCAACCCGGTGAAATGGGTAGAGTTGCTCGACCCGGCATCAGGACCTCCCCACATATCAGCAGAATCGCTCTTCATTTTGTACCCTGCAATGGTATCATCTCCCAAATACAAGGACAGTTCGCTCCACTCGCCAAGGGTCGGAATATGCCATCCTGAAGGGCAAATCCCCTGCACGGGCCCGATGGGAACCGGGTTCCAGGAGGTGGTGTTTGATGTATTGTTCTGGTAGTTCATCGCCTCTCCCCACTCGTATAATCCGCCGAAAACATTGCAGTTCGACGGATCGTTGCCATAACAGTGTTTCTGGATAATGCCATTGTTGGTCTGGGAAGCCGAACCGTATATGAAGGTGCCCACATTCAGATTTTCCCGCAGCCAGCATTGGTTGCCGATCTTCACAGTATTATATGTCCTGTTGCTGTAGGTGATCGCCGGAGTGCCCGGGCAAGAACCCGGTAAATAAGGTTCAACGGTTTTAAAGGAAACCACGGCGCCATAGTTGGTGGCGATATAATTTGTGGCATAAGCCCTGATATAATACGTTGTGCCACTGGCCAGGGAGGACAAGGCAACAAAGAAGCTCCCTGTCCCTGCCCCGGCGGCCGTGTGGTTCCCATCAACCGTCGGTGTCCCGCTGGTGGACCAGCACATGCCACGCTCAGTGACCGCACTACCGCCGTCGGTCATCACATTGCCACCGCACGAGGCCGAGGTCTGCGTAATGTCGGTTACCGGGGAAGTGATCACGGACGGGCCAGTAACAAACAACAAGGTGGTGAAGGTCACCTCTTTGCCGTAGGAGGTCCCCATGCTGTTGGTGGCATAGGCTCGTACGTGGTAAAGGGTGTTGTCATTGAGTCCGGAGATATGACAGTTGTATGCACCGAGGCCTGATCCCGATCCTTGATTCAGATCGTCCAGAGTTGGTCCCGGATCGGTGCTGTAACATATTCCGCGCGCAGTGATCTCTGCTCCGCCATCCAGGAGAACCTCTCCCCCGATTTCAGCCTCGGCATACCCGATGTTATATGCGTCTGCTGTTGTGACCACAGGATAAGCCTGCCCTGTCCAGGCCGGGACATTGCCATCAGCCATGGTCAGGTATTGTCCTGGCATGCCGGCATGGATCCTGACCCATTGGGATCCGTTCCAGTACAGCATGTCCCCGGTATTCGATCCCTGTGGCGGAGAAATGTAGACCCATGCCGTACCGTTCCAATAGTAATACCCTGCCACCACATTGTTCGGCGGGGTTCCGGAAACAGTGGTATTGAATACCAGCAGCCCTGTTGCCGGGTTCGTCACCGGGGAAGCCTGGTCGGTGGAGACAAGGCGCACCCGGGGGGCCAGCAGCCCTTTCGAGGCCGATTTCACCTCCAGTCCCGCCGACGGATCGGGAGGGCTTCCGTCGTTGCTGATGCTTACCTGTGCCGATGAACGGATGACGGTAATTAAAAGCAGGAGAACAACCGGCAAAACAACGATTACCTGCTTCATTTGCCGCAAGAATGATGGAATTCGTTTCATATATCCTGTTTTCTGATGTTGATTGACGGGAATAAACCGGGAAATATTATTAAACTGCAGGCTGTTACTGGTTTTTCAGGCACCTCACGGAATATCCGGAGCTCTTGGTGAGTGTTTCCGGCCCGCAGAATTCATTATTATAAAACAATTTATAACCGACAACAGATGTTGCCGAATTTTCAGTGGAGGTCCAGAAAAGAGCTGTCTGGAAAATCCCTCCGAAGGAGGCATATCCTCCCGGCAGTCCGGTGAAACCGCTCGAATTGGTGGCTCCCGAGTTGGGTGAAGCCCAGTGATATAAATCTGCCTCCTTCATCTTTCCGCCGGCAAGCCCCTCTCCGTCAAGCCAGGTGGTAAGTATATTCCATTCGGGCCAGGTCGGGATATGCCACCCCTCGGGGCAGATACCCTTGATATCACCCGTCGGAACCTGGCTCCATGCGGTCGTGTTGGTGGCTCCGTTCAGATACTGGACCAGCTCTGCCCACTGGTATAATCCGCCGTATATATCGCAATTGGACTCGAGATTATCGTAGCAATATTTCTCGATAACGGCATTGTTGGTCTGGTCCACCCATCCGTCGATCCGCGTGCCAATGTTCAGGTTTTCCTTCAGCCAGCACTGGTGAGCGATTTTTACCGTGTTATAGGTGACACCCCAGTAGCTCACCGTTGGCACGCCGGCGCATGGCTGGCCCCCGGAGGATGCGCTTGTTGTCCCGATGCCCGAAACTGCCGATGTCGTGACAGGTGGGGTATAACCGGTTGTAGCGAATGAAACCTGTCCGCCATAACCGGTTCCCACGCTGTTGGTCGCGTAGGCCCTCACAAAATAGCGGGTTGTTGGCTGAAGTCCGGTGAGATTGCTTGTATAATCTGTGGTGCCAAAGAATTCGTTGGTCAGGTTGTCGGCAATTGTCGGTTGTTGGATTGTACTCCAGCAAACTCCTTTAGCACTGACAAGTGCTCCGCCGTCGGAAGTAAATTTTCCCCCGCCGGTGGCAGTGGTTTGCGTAATCGCGGTGACAGAATCTGTTGTCAGGGAAGGTATGGTCGGGCCGGTCCACAAGGGAATCCCCTGCTGGGAGAGCTGCAATTTCTGTCCCGTTTTCCCGGGAGCAACCAGCGCCCATTTTGTACCGGTCCAGAACATTAGGTTTCCGTTGGTTGATCCCTGTGGTGGCTGGATGGAAATCCATTTGGCCCCATTCCAGTAATAATATCCCGGACTGACCTCAAAAGGCGGCAAACCTGCTGCAGCTGTATTGAAAACAATAAGACCGGTCGCCGGAGATGTAACCGGGGCAGACTGATTGGTTGCAGCCAAAGCCATCCGGGGGGGCAGCAAACCTTGTGTTGAGCTGATTACATCAAGAGCGGCAGAGGGATCAGCCGTGGTGCCGTCGTTGCTGATGCTGACCTGCGAGACAGCCTGAAACGAAAAGGCAAAAAGAATGTGGCTTAAAAGGATCATTAAAACCTGCTTCTTCATAATACAAGGGTTTACGTTGTAAAAATAATTATGAATTTTCATATCTGCAACAGAACGAAAAAAAAAATCAACGCCTGATCACACGCAAGGTATCATTGACGGCTGCTGTTGCCGGGATCAGCAGAAATGGGAGCAGATGATGGGCTAACCAACCCGGTACCATTCGGCCAGCCCAGCATCTGTTGGAACTATCGTCCGTTTTCTTTGTGAATTTTGCTGATAAAGTCAATGATCTTCAACCGGCAGGATATACAAGATATGTTTCCGGGATGGAGGGTATCGGCCGGCCATGTGATCGTAAAGAATAACCTTGGGCTGACCATGCTGAATGGAATCGTTCCTTTACCTGGCCTGCTGTTTCCTGTAATAGGCTGCTTTGGATGTATCGCCCAGCATGTTGCATATGGTCACCAGGTTTTCAACCAGGTGAGGATTATCAGGATGAATGGAAAAAGATTGTTCCGAAAACTTCAGGGCATTGCGGTAATCCTTCTTCCGCATAAAAACAGTGCCGATATCGCCAAGCAGAGTCGCATCGCCGGGAGTCAGCTGCAGATTTCGTATCATATATTTCACGGCGGAATCGTATTGTTTGGCCCCGATGTAAAGGTATCCGATGTTGTGCAATGATTTTCTGTCTTTTGGATCAACAAGAGCCGCTCTTTTAAACAAGGCGATTGCCTCGTCCACATGGCCGGTTTCATTTTCAAGAACCCCTGAATTATATAATGCATAGGTGTTTTCAGGATAGATTTTCAGACTTGCTTCAAATTCGTTCCGGGATTTTTCCAGGAAACTCCTTTTCAAATCGGGATCCGTGGATGCATTTGAATTCTCAAAGTATTCATACGCAAGGGAGGCATGCGTCCTGGTGCTGTTGGGGGAAGCAATGACCCCTGATTCGAAAAGAGCCAGGTTGTTTTTCCAGTCCTGGTTCCGTGTAATTGTTTTATACGAATAAAGGGAAAGGATGACCAGGATGGCGATATAAAAAAACATATCGTTTTGCACCGGTTTGCCATCCCGGCTGATGTGGGTAAACTTTTTCAAAAGAAATGCGACAGAAATGCAAAAACCCACGGAAGGTGTCATCAGGAAACGCTCTCCCATGGTTGCACCGATCAGGAAAAACAGGTTGGAAACAACCAGGATGGTGATAAAAAAGTAAAGGATCGTAAAACTGTGGATATCTTTCTTCCGGATGGTGAACAGTGCATAAGCAACCATTGAACCTGTTACAAGAAGTACAAAGATGACTGCGGGATTGGAAAATCCCGTAAGGGGAATCTGGTTGTACGAGTAATCCCAGCTCAAAGTATAAGGGAAAACGAGAAGGAGTAAGTATTTCCCAAGGATGAGCATGGCGGTTGCCAGGCGAACAGGAATGCTGCCCGCCCCTGCAAGGGAGTTGTTCAGAAGGGTAACCTGTTCACCGAAAGTCACCGAGTCAAGGATACGGGCCCGCAGGAACAAATAAAGACCGGCCACGATGAAAAAAGGCAAACTGATCAGGAGGCCTTTTTTTAACCGGGTATCCCTGAAAAACCATATGGCAAGCGGAATGACAACAAGATAGGTAACGGATTGCTCTTTGGTAAGCAATGAAGAAAAAAAGAATAATAAACTCAGAAGAAAACGGAATATTTTTCCGGTATCGACATACCGGAAAAGAAAAAGCAAGGTGGATAACAGAAACAGCAGGGAGAGAATCTCATCACGGCTTTTAATGTTGGCAACTGCCTCGGTGTGAACCGGATGGGCTATAAACAAAAGGGTGATCGCCAGCGGGATGGTGTACGGAATGCTCTTGAATAACCTTTTTAAGAGCAAAAAAAGGACAAGCCCGGTGAGGGCAAAAAAGAAAATATTGAAAAAATGATGGATTTTGGGATCGTTTCCCCATATGCCCACTTCCACTGCAAACGACATCAGTGAAACCGGCCGGTAAGCCTGGTCATTCCTTTTATTGAAGCCATAAAAAAAACCCCAGGAAAAGATATCCGGGATGCCTGCCATGCCTTTTTGTACGAAGGTATTTGAACGGGTAACAAAATCGTCGTCAAGAGCATAGGAATGCCGCAGGGTATTCCCATAGAGGATAAAAGTGAAAACAAAAATAATGATGACAAACAACAGCTGGGCTGGTTTGCTTTTACTGGCACCTGGCGCCCCTGGTTTTTTTCCAATCCCGGGATCCGGTTTTACGCCTTTTTTTTTATTTCCTGGTTGTCTGATGGGGTTTGGTTTATTGGGGCGGAAACTCGTCGCTACGCTCCTCGAACAGTCCGCAGTTTTCAACGCTCATTCCTCGATTTTCATAACGTGACTTCCCTGAGGTGGCCCGTGTGCTTTGCATAAATTATTCCATTACAACGATCAGAATGTCAATGTCATGGCGATGTGATGACCAGGCAGCCCGGCTTGAAAGCAATAAAAAGAAGACGACCTTTGGGGACGCCTCCTGCAATTTATTATAATCTGCCGGCAACCGCATCCCAATCAATCAACTTCCAGAAATCAGCGATGTAATCGGGCCTGACGTTTTGTTTATCGAGGTAATAAGCGTGTTCCCATACATCGCAGGTGAGCAGCGGAGTAGCCCCATGTTTGATGGGATTGCCGGCATTGCTTTCCTGAACGATCTCAAGGCTTCCATCATCTTTTTTAACCAGCCAGGCCCAACCGGAACCAAACAAGGTGGCAGCAGCGGCCGAGAATTTTTCCTTGAATTCGGCAAGTGATCCGAAGTTCTTTGAGATGGCCCCCGCCAGTATTCCGGTTGGCTCACCGCCCCCCTGTGGCTTCATGCAATTCCAGTAGAACGTATGGTTCCATACCTGGGCTCCGTTGTTGAAAATACCAGCACCGGCTTTCCTGACGATGTCATCGAGGGAAGCATTTTCAAACTCGGTGCCGATGATCAGTTTATTCAGGTTATTCACATACGCCTGGTGATGCTTTCCATAATGGAATTCAATGGTACGCTTTGAAATATAAGGTTCCAGTGCATCCTGTGCATATGGAAGTTTGGGAAGTTCGTGTGTCATGATTTTTTTAATTTATGGTTTATAAATAAATGAAAAGTTAAAATTAATTAATTTTTGCTTCGCCCTTTTTAAGCATTTCAACAGCTTTTAAAAATCCGGGGTCGATGGTATTGAGCACCGGGAAAAAGCCATCATTATCAAGAACGTTCCGTCCGACATATGCTTTTAGCATTGTTTTTATATAACGGTCGGATTTCGAAAGGTCTTTCCCCTGGTGTTTAACTCCTTTGGCATCGGCATATTTCACAAACTGACCCAAAAGCGCATCATTGACCAAAAATCCATGATCGAACTGGTTAAAAGTCTTGAACCGCATCAATTGAGCCCGGCTCCGGTCGGTATAATCAAATGCAAACTGGTAGACCAATCCTTTGTTGATGCACTGGTTGTAATAGCCCAACGCTGAATCTTTCTCCATGGGGATAAAAACATCCGGCATGATGCCTCCCCCGCCATAGACGGTTCTGCCCTTTGGCGTTTTGTATTTCAGGGAATCAGGGAATTTAATGGAATCGGGGTGTTCCATCTCCCCGTTCATGAACCGGTGGTAGTAGTCATTGTTGTAAACCTCCAATCCGTCTTTGTAAGATTTCTGGATACAACGCCCGGTTGGGGTGTAATACCTGGCGACTGTGAGCCTCAGGGCACTGCCGTCCTTAAAATCCAGTTGTTCCTGCACCAATCCTTTTCCGAACGAACGCCGTCCGATGATGAGCCCCCGGTCATGATCCTGAATGGCCCCCGAGACAATTTCCGCAGCCGAGGCGGTTCCTTCATCCACAAGGATAATGAGATCACCTTTTTCAAACAACCCGTCCGAAGTGGCTTTAGAAACTTCCCTGCGATGGTGTATTCCTTCAGTATAAACGATCAGTGCATCGTTACCAAGAAATTCATCGGCAACATCAATAGCGGCTTTCAGGTATCCTCCTCCATTGCCCCGCAAATCGATGATCAGTTTCTTCATTCCGTCATGCTGCAATTTTTCAAGCGCATTGTGCACCTCTTCGTGCGTAGTGGCTGCAAAATTGTTAATACGGATATACCCGATCCCGGGTTCCGGCATATAGGCAATATCCATGCTGTAGGTGGGAATCACATCGCGGGTAATCGTAAAATCAAGTAAACCATTGGCCCCCCTGCGAAAAACAGCCACTTTAACAATGGTGCCTTTCGGGCCTTTCAGTTTTCTCATGACATCATTTGTGGTAATCTTGATGCCGGCAATGTTTTTTCCGTCAACTTTAACGATGCGATCACCGGCACGGATCCCGAGTTTTTCCGAAGGCCCCCCCGATACGGGAATGATCACGGCAACCGTGTCGTTTTCGATCCGGAACTGAACACCGATCCCTTCAAAACTGCCAAGCAAGGGATCATTGGCTTCATGAAACTCCTCCGCTGAAATATAGACCGAATGCGGATCAAGTTTTTCAAGAAGGCCCGTGATCGCTTTCTCTTCCAAAGCTTTTCGACCAAGTGTGTCTACATAATTTTCTTCAACATAGTTGATTACTTCCTTTACCTTGTCCTCGCGGGATGGTAAAAAATTAAATTTACCTGTCCGGTTTCCCAAAAAAATCCCCAGGAGAACTCCTCCAGCCAGGATCAAGGCAAACCAAATGGGTAAATAGGGATTATTCTTTTTCATGTTGCAAAGATACCCTATTTCAAAAAATGATCACAGGGATCAGAAATCGAATTTCAAGGTCTTGTTAAAATAAAGCCAGGCTTCCGCTTTTCTCCGCCTGACAAGCCCGGGCAATTTTTTCCCGCCGGCATTGACCCACTTTTCAAATTCAAACTGAATGGACGGGTCATTGACATTCCTGTTCACTTTTTTCAGCAAGGTAGACCCCTTGAGTGCGTTGGTCCCAAGGTTATAGGCAAAGGAGACAAGGGAGTCGAACTGAGATTGGTCAATTGCATCGGAGGTATAGGAATCAACAATCTGCTGTATATGCCTGAGGTCGAACCGGAGGTAATCAAATGCCTGTTGTACGGTACATTGGTCACCCTCTCTCACCCTTTGCCCGCCGGGATATAGGGTGGTTCCAATTCCAATCGTCCAAACGCCGGCCGGACATTTATAGGCTTTTAAAAATTTAGAAACATCTCCGCTGCTTTCGAATACTTCGATAAGCCGAAGACAATTGTCTGATATAGAAACAATAGCCATAAGTCCAGTTTTTAAAACACACAAATATATATAACAAAAAGATAAATCCGACAATTCCTTAAAAGTTTTTTAGACTGTATATAAATAAGCAGACCCTCTTTGCCTTCTTGGAAAAAACCCGAATTTTGCATAAAATAACCAAGGATGCGCCCACTGTTTTTGTTTTTGCTTCTTTTATGTTTTTATGCATCCGGAGGGTTTCCTTATGGCGATATCCCATCCAAACCATTTGAAAACAGCCATTTTGCCATTATTGATTCTATCAGGATCCATTACCGTACCTGGGATGCTGATACAAAAAAACCCAGGGGGAAAATATTGCTTATTCACGGGTTCTGCGGGTCTACATTTTGCTGGAGAAATAATTATCAAGCCTTGTGCAGGGCCGGGTACGATGTTGTGGCCATCGACCTGCCCGGTTTCGGATATAGTGAGCGATCTGCCACCATTAACCAGTCGCAAAGCAACCGCGGCAGGTTAATCTGGGAACTCCTGAAAACCATTGACGGAAACGATACAACGAAATGGAACATTGTCGGCCATTCCATGGGTGGTGGAACGGCTGAGGCTGTGGCACTGATGAAACCGGAACGCACTAAGAGCCTGACGATCGTTGACGGAATGATTTTTATTGAAAACAACAACATAAATGTAACCGTTGTCGGACTGGTAAACCACCCGATATACAAAAAAATGCTTCTTTCATATACGGAACACGAGTACCTTACCTTCAACAATTTCAGACGGGAACTGAAGGGCACCTATGGATTTCTCCCCGACACGGTCACCACGAACGGGTATTGGGAACCCTTGCAGATTGATGGGACTGCCGAAACGGTTGTAAATCTTCTGGCGAACTCAAAAGAAATCCAGGAGCTGAACGCCAGCGGATTAAGCCGGTTTCCGGTCCTGGTAATCTGGGGGAAGGATGACAAAACGATCAGGCTCCGTAATGGAAAAAAGCTGAAAAAAGCTGTTCCCTCCATTGAACTCAAAGTGATTCCCAATACAAGGCACATGCCCATGGAGACGCAACCGGATATGTTTAACGGGATGCTTACGGAGTTTTTAGACAAGTGCAATAAATGGTGAAACTGCAAAGTTATTGCTTTCTGCCTCTTTTCCCGGTAATTTCCCGGATGCGGTTTTTTGCATAGTCGCTGTAAGAGACCTGTTGGGGAAGATTCATCGCCTGTCCGGCTTTCGGATCTGCATACTTTAAGAATTCTTTGTAATAGGGCAATCCCTCGAAGGGTTCCCGCAGATGGTAGTCGTACTGGTATGCTATCTTGAAGCGGAGGGTGTTATTTCCCGGATTTGCCTCCAGCGCTTTCTGCAGCAGAATGACGGCTGTATCTGGGTTCCCCGAGGAAGTATTTGCATCAGCCAGTTCGCTGTATAGCGTCGATAAAAACTGGCCGGAGGGCATCAGCAACCGAAACGTCCGGTTAAGATATACCAACCCGGTGTCGACTTCCAGGGAGCGGTACGCTGAAACCCCGTAATAGAAGCATACCTCTGCATCGGTTGTATCTGTTAAAAAGGCCCTGCGGAAAAATGGCGCCGCCGTATCATATTTCTCCTGTTTATAGTAGGACAGGCCCAGATACTTCATGGTAAATTTCGATGAGTCGCCAAGTCGCAGGCATTCAAGGAGTTGTTTTGCAGCTGATTTAAAATCGATCAGGAGGTAATAACAGTAACCGCTTTGTTTCAGGATCGGGATATATGATGAATCCTGCGCCAGGTAAATCTGTGTCCAATAGAGTGCCATGGCCACGTTGTCTTCCCGGATGAAGATATTGACAAGCTTCCCCGTAACAAAAGGATCATATGGTGAAATGCTCAGGGCCCGCCTGTAAAATCTTATCGCCTGGTCGGAATGTTTCAGTTCATTGAAGCAGTTACCCAACTGCTTGGCGACGAAAAAAGAGCTGGAATCTGCCTCGTAAAGGGCTAAAAACACCCGGGCTGCCTGGGGATAATCATCCATGGAATAATAAAGATTAGCCAGTTGCAAGCTGAAGTACCGGTTTCCTGGCTCTAAACTGCTGATCCTCCGGCAGGTGGAAATGGCCCTTGCGGCATCACCCGACTGGCGGTATACATTGACAAGTTCATCCAGCACTATAATATTCGTACTGTCAATTTTTATCCCCTTTTGCAGGGTGATGATGGCTTCCCTATACTGGAAAAGGGACGCCTGGGAACGCCCTTTCAGCAACAACAGGTCGATGCGGGTACTGTCCTGGGCCAGGTAAAGTTCAACCAGGCTGATGGCCTGGCTGAACTGGCATGATTCCATGAACGATTTGATTTTTTCAGACTGTTCCCGCTCCTGCGACCGCGCAAATTTTGGATAAAAAGGGAGCAGGAAAAGAATCACGATAACGCTGTCCCTGAATCTCATTTTTTTGGTTCTTCTTTCTTATGTCCGTCAAAGGCAAATTTGATCGGAAGGACAAATGCCACATCCACCGGCTTCCCTTTATTCATACCGGGGGTCCATTTTGGCATCAGTTTGACCACGCGCAGGGCTTCTTCATCACATCCTCCTCCGATGCCCCGCATCACTTTCACATCGGTGACTGAGCCGTCGGCCCTGACAATGAAGGACATAAAAACCTTTCCCTGCACATTGTTCTTGATTGCTGCCTCCGGATACTTGATATTCTCAATAAGGAACTTGAGCCTGGCTTCATCGCCACCCGGATAGGACGGCATTTTTTCCACATTTTTATAAATAAGTTGTGAGGTATCAACGGGGGTATATTTGATCTGTGTTTGCTGTTTTTGCTTATTCTGAACGACCGGGTCGGGGTCAGAAAGCAGTTGGACAGGCGCCTGCACCCGGGCTCCCGTATCATTCATTGCTTTGGAATTACTGTACGAACGGGCTGTGAGTATGAATAACAGGACCATCAGTACCGGCAGGGCGATAAACACTTTGCTTTTCGCCCATGTTTTTGATTTAGATTTTGTCATCATGGTAATGCGTTTTTTCAGTAATGAAACATTAAAGTTATTGGTCAGGCTATTTACCCGGATTCCCATGGCTTCTTCCAGGATCATTTGCTGATATGTTGAGCGGCTGGTCCCGTTCTGCAGAACGCCTTCATCCGCCAGGTACTCATGTATGCTTTTCATTTCCATGCCGGCCATCCAGATGACGGGGTTGAACCATTGAAAAATGGTTGCAAGTTCGATCAGGATCATATCCAATGTGTGGTATTGCCGGATATGGATCTGCTCATGCTCAAGAATGGTCGGGAAACTATTGGTGGAAACCACCGACTCATTGATGAAGATCAGGTTAAAAAAGGAAAATGGGGCATAACCCCGGTCGAGAAACACCACGCGGTGACCCTGTCGGTCCATGACGCCATAACGCCTGATAATCAACTGAAGTTGAATTAATTGCAAGCATAACCGCAAAAACAGTAAAAGGACCCCGGTCATATAAACCACCGCGACTACTTCGATCCATTGCAGTTTTGTCAGAAGGGTTTGCGCTACCTTTTCTGGCGTGATCATTACCGGTTCCAGCATTACCGCAACAGGCGCCATCGGATATGAAAAAGTAAGCCGCAGCGGCAGCAATGGGAAGAACCCTGCAAAAAGCACCATGGAAAGCAGGTAACACCGGTTCCACTGGAAAAAAGTCTCCCTCCGGAGGAAAAACCAGTAAATGGCATACAGCATTGAGACACAAAGGGTCGACTTGAACATATACAATAACAGTGCGTTCATTTTTCTCCCTCCTTCTGTTTTTTGATCTCTTCATCAATGGTCTTCTGGATCTCTTCAAGTTCCCGCATGCTCAGTTTTCCCTCTTTGGCAAAAAATGATACCAGCGACTGGTATGAATTGCCGAAATAGTTACTCATAAATCCCCTGAAGGAAGATTTTGTGTAAGAAGCCTTGCTGATCAAAGGGAAATATTCATGGGTGCGGCCATAGGCTTTGTGTGCCACAAATCCTTTCTGTTCAAGGATACGGACAATGGTTGAAACCGTGTTGTAGGCAGGTTTAGGCTCAGGGAATTTAGCCAGGATGTCGTGTACCATCCCCTTTTCGAGAAACCAGAGTATCTGCATCACCTCCTCCTCGGCACGGGTGAGCTGTGAAGGGGCGTTGTGGGTGCTTTTGGGGGTCGACATGGGAGTGTGGATTAAATAAATATCGAATATTGAACAGCGAATATTGAATAGCGAACGATTATAAGTAAAGACAAATATACAACTAAAAAATTAGTTTGTCAACTAAATTCTTAATTTTATACCGGATAATTCGGGACGTTCACCGAAAAGAAGTGGAAACTTACCGAAAAGAAGATCAGCCTATCGGTAATATTTGGTGATATTGTATAACGATTGTCAAAAATTCGATATTCAATATTCGCTGTTCAATATTCGATATTCGTTTCTTTGCTACTCATTCACGTGCGGGCAATCAAACGGCACCCCGATCTTTTCGCCTTCCATGATGAGGTCATCCACAATGGGCTTGATCAGCGGAACGCCATGAATTTCATTAAATGCTGCATATTCGAACTCCTTCTCCCCGGCAACATGTATTTCGTCGCGGCCGACTGCCAGCGGAGATTTCTTCAACAGGGCGATCATGTCATCCATTTGATTTCTGAAATCAACGATGGGCCGGAAGGCTTCGATGTTGATCGCTATGAAAAAATGGGAAACGCCCGTGGGTTCCGGTTTTCCCGGCCCGCCTACATTGGTCAGAAAATTACCGCCTGAAAGCGCAGAGCAGAGTATTTCCACCAGCAGTGCCAATCCATATCCCTTATAGCCGGCTGTGATGTCCATGCCGCCAAGCGGCAGCAATGCCCCGTGACCGCCTGGCTTGATAAGCGATGGGTCGTTGGTGGCAAGTCCTTGCTCATCAATGCCCCATCCGATCGGGATGTGTTCGTGTTTTTTTTCATATACCTGGATTTTTCCATAGGCGACGGCACTGGTGGCCATGTCGAGCAGGAAAGGAATCGCTTTATCAGTGGGTGCGGCCATGGCAATCGGGTTGGTACCCAAAACGGCCGTCCGGCCAAAGGTTGGCGCGACCAATGGCTGGGAGTTGGTGAGGGAGATGCCGATCATTCCCTGTTCAAGAGCCATCATGGCATAATACCCTGCAATGCCGTAGTGATTGCTGTTGCGTACGGTGATCGCGGCAAGGCCGGCTGCTTTTGCCTTTTCAATGGTCAGCTTCATGGCTTTATGCGACACCACCTGCCCGCAACCGTTGCCACCGTCGATAAGCGCTGTGGATGGGGTTTCACTGATGATTTTATAAGGAGTCAAGGGGTCAATCCAGCCTTTGCCAATCCGGTTCCCATAATAGGAGCCGAGCCGGTGCAGTCCGTGTGACTCCACCCCGCGGATATCCGCGCAAATCAGCACATCGCCGACAATGGCTGCATCCACGGCCGGAACTCCCAGTTTTGTCATGTATCTTACTACGAAATCCATCAGGTCTTCGTGCCTGAATCTAAGTACTGCTTCCATATGTTATAAAATTGAATATCGAATATTGAATAAAGAATCTTGAAGTTTGAAGTTTTTCTGATTCATATTTTCACTGTCACTCGTCACGTTTTTTCCACATAATTATCCACCACCCACTTTGCAAACGGGAAACTGCATGTAAAAGCCGGCGACACGGCATTGAGCACATGAATGGTTGCCTGGTCTCCCTCGACCACGAAATCCATCACCAGTTCAAGTGTTTTGGTGTTCAGCAACTGGGCACGGATCCCGGGTTTGCTCCATTCGGTAAAGCCCGACTTGTCGATATGGTGCACCATGCTTGTGGCCAGGTTGACAAAGTATGACTTGTTGTACTTCTTCATTTCATCAAAAGCGAGGCCACGGAAACCAAAGGCATTCGACAGGAACAAGCGGCTCTCCCATCCAAGGACATTTCCAAGTTCACCCGCATTGAAATTATCCATTCCCCTGTAATTCTCCCGCCAGAAAGCCGGGATGGAGGTAGGACCGATCTTGATGGTGCCATCCACCGTGATGGTGTAATGTACTCCCAGGAATGGGTTCTTCAGGTTGGGAACCGGGTAGATGTTGGTCCTGATGGGTTTGTCCTTTTTTGTATATTTCAGGTAAATTCCCTTGAACGGGATGATGGTATATTGCCGGGAGAATCCGAAATCGCGGGCAATCTTGTCGGCATAAAGCCCGGCCGTATTGATCAATTTATTCGCTGAAAGCCGCTTCCCGGATCTGGTTTCAATGGTATTACCGTCAATTTTCCGCTTGTACCCTTCGTTGAAAAGGAACTTCACTCCCTGTTCCAGCAATTCATCGCGAACGGCTTTGTTCAGTTCAGTAGGATCAACCGTTGCCGTGCTTGGTGAATACAGCGCAAATTTGAACGTTCTGGCATTGGGGTCAATCTCTTTCATTTCGGCCTCGGTGATGATTTTCACATCAACCCCATTTCGTTTTCCCCTGCGCTCAAGTTCGTAAAGCGGTTCCAGCTCCGATTCATCTTTGGCTACAACAACTTTCTCGCATTCGTTCAGTTTCAGTCCTTTTTGCCTGCAGAAATTTTTCATTGCCAGATTGCCATCACGCGTAAATTTAGCTTTCAGGGAATCGGCCGAATAGTAAAAGCCGGCATGAAGCACACCGCTGTTGCGGCCACTTGAGTGATACGCCACATCGGGCTCTTTTTCAATGATAGTTATGGATGCGGCGGCATTGCGCAATTTTAATTCGCGGGCAATGGCAAGGCCGATGATCCCGGCACCAATGATGAGATAGTCGGATTGTTCAATCATCTTTTCAATGTTGTTTTGAATAAACCTGGAAAAAACGTATGCTATGATATGATTATCGAGGCGGTACTGTCACACTGTCAACCATGTACACCGTTTCACCGCGCCAAGGAAGTTTCCCGTTTTTTTCTTTATAATGCAGCACAACCATGGTCCCTTCCAACTTTAAAAGTTTTTCGGCAAGTGTCTTTTCAGGCACAGAAAAGTAGAATTTTTCCGATGCGAGCGAGACATCCTGGTTGCTTTTTACGCTGCTCAGGATCAGTTCCCCCTCATAGGTTTTAAAAATGGTCCCTTTGTAGGAAAACTTCTGCAACAACCCGGACCGGTTCCCTTCGCTGTAAGTGAAACTGTATTTCCAATAGATAAAAACTGCCAGAAAAACCAGCACAACGGCAAGGCTCCAATATAGAAATTTTTTCATGTCGCTATTAATTTTAATTCTACAAACTTAATCGAACTTTTCCAAAAATCAAACTTCGTTTCATGGAGTTTTTTACTTTTGCTTTTTTTGACAATGAACGGAAGTTCCCATGACATATAAAACCGACCCTGCGCCGTCAAATCCGCGGATCCTTTTAACCGGTGGTTCCGGGTTCCTCGGCAAAGCGATTGTCAGGGAACTTCTCGACCCAGGTTCCCCGGTAAAACCATCCTTGTTGCGTATTTTCGACCTTTCGGCATACGATGGGCCCCCAGATACCCGCATGGAGATGGTTACCGGCGATATACGCGATGCTGCTGCTGTAAACCAAGCCTGCCGGGGCATAGACCTTGTGATCCATTCGGCTGCCATGGTCGACTGGGGTACAAAACCGGAGCAGGAGGTGCTTTCCGTAAATTTCGGAGGCACTGAAAATATTGTCCGCGGCTGTTATGAGCACCATGTGCCCCATGTTGTTTATACCAGTTCCCTCGATGCCGTTTTCAGCGGTAAACCGATGGTGAACATCAACGAGAGCATCCCTTATCCCGAAAGGCACCCAAACATGTACTGCAGGAGCAAGTATCTTTCGGAGAAACTGATATTGGAAAGAAATGGCAAAGTGCACGATCCCGCGCCCGAAAATCAACCATCAAACATCAATAATCAGACACCGGTTCGTATGACAACCTGCGTGCTGCGTCCTTCCGACATTTATGGCCCTGGCGACCCCTACCACATCGGTTCCCTGATCAACATGGCAAAGGGCGGGTTCTACGTTCGGCTGGGCGACGGCTCGTCAAGGTCGCAGCATGTGTATGTGGGCAACATGGCCTGGGCACATGTACTGGCCGCAAAGGCGCTGCTTGATAACAACCCCCGTGTTGACGGCAATGCCTATTTCATCACCGATGGCCCCCCGGCAAACTTTTTCACCTTTTTCGACCGGATCGTGGAGGGGGCAGGCTTCCGGATATGGCCGAAGGATATATGGATTCCGCGCCGCATCGCCTATTTCATGGGGATGATCTCGGAGGCAATTGCAAGGATGGCGAGGCCCGTTAAAAAATATGCTCCAAAATTCAGCCGGTTTGCCGTTATTTATACCTGCAGCGATTTTACCTTCACCTCATTTAAAGCACAGCAGGATCTCGGTTTCACACCAAAATATAGTGCGGAGGAAGCCTTCCGGCTCACGGTCGATCATTACCGTTAACCAGCCGCACCTGTTATTCCCCGACATTTTTTTTTAAAAGATGGAAGGGAACGGTATTTTTTCAGAACTTAGCAATTCAAATGCCCTCACAATGAGTATTAAAACCACAAACCTGATTGTTGTTTTTGAAACTGCCATACGCAATAACTGGGACCTCACTGCGCTCTCAGACTATGGTGGCGAATCTTTTTCATACAAACAGATCGGTGAACGGATATTGAAAGTTCATGCGCTTTTCCAGGCAAACGGTATTCAAAAAGGAGATCATGTGGCACTTCTGGGTAAAAATTCAGCCCATTGGTGTATGATGTACCTGGCTACCCTGACCTATGGCGCGGTCATTGTTCCCATTCTTCCCGATTTCAAGCCTGCCGACATCCATTACATCGTCACCCACTCCGATTCGTTGCTTCTGTTCGCTGAAGAGAATCTTTACAAGGATCTTGATCCGGAAGCCATGCCCCTGCTCAGGCATATCCTGAAAATACAGGATGATTCCATCTTATTCACACGGGATGGTTCACCCGGAACATCTGCCTCGCCTGCCACAGGAACTGTATTTTCTCCTGACGCGATCCGGTTCCCCGCCTCACAGCCCGACGACATTGCGGTGATCAGCTATACTTCGGGAACCACAGGGTTTTCGAAAGGTGTTGTGCTCCAGCACAAGAGCCTGCTGGGCAACATTCTTTATGCCCATCGCAACATGCCGCTGAATCCAAGGGATAAAATTCTCTCCTTTTTGCCACTGGCGCACACCTATGGCTGTGCATTTGAATTTCTGTTCCCCTTCACCCTTGGATGCGACATCACGTTTCTCACCAAAACACCATCACCCAAGATCATCATGCAGGCATTCCAGGAAATCCGTCCTGCCCTGATCCTCTCCGTTCCGCTGGTCATCGAAAAAATTTACAAATCACAGATCCTCCCGGCACTCCGTAAACCGTCGGTCGGGATCCTGATCCGGATTCCGGTTATCAATGCCCTGGTTTACAAAAAGATCAGGAAGAAAATGGTGGAGGTTTTCGGGGGCAATTTCAGGGAGTTGGTGATAGGTGGCGCCCCGTTCAATGCCCAGGCCGAACGGTTTTTTAAAAAGATGAATTTCCCGTTTACCGTTGGGTATGGCATGACGGAATGCGGGCCGCTCATTGCATACGCATCCTGGAAAACCACCCAGCCCGGCGCTTCTGGGAGGGCGGTTGACGAACTCGAGGTTCGGATTGATTCACCTGATCCATACCACAGGTCGGGAGAGATCCTGATGCGTGGAAACCACGTGATGCTTGGATATTATAAAAATGAAGAGGCCACAAAAGCGGTGATCGACGCTGCCGGATGGCTGCACTCGGGCGACCTCGGCGTGATTGACAGGAAGGGCAATATTTACATCAGGGGAAGAAGCAAGAGCATGATCCTCGGCCCGTCAGGGAAAAACATCTATCCCGAAGAGATTGAGGCAAGGCTCAACAACCGGTTCATGGTGATGGAATCGCTCGTGATCGACCGGGAAGACAAGCTGGTAGCCCTGATCTATCCCGATTACGATGCCATGGAAAAGGCCGGCCATAAACCGGATGAGCTTAACGGGATTTTCGAAGGTTACATTCACGACCTGAACCATCACCTGCCGAAATACATTCGCCTTACCGGGTTTGAGATCGTTCCTGCTGAATTCGAAAAAACCCCGAAAAAAAGCATCAAACGGTTTCTTTACCAATAAAATTTTAAACAAACTCTTAATCCTTACAAGATGGAAACAATTCGATTTAAAAACTGGTGGTTTTTGGCTGTCAACGGGCTTATTTTTATCACTTTAGGGGGCTTACTCCTGTTTTTAACAAAGGAATCCATTTTAACAATTATTAAATATTTTGGTATTTTTCTGCTTGCCGGCAGTGTTGTACTGCTTTTCATTGGGATCAATAACATCAGAAAAGACAAATCTGCAGCGATGCTCCTGATAGAAGCAATTGCCGGCACCGCCATCGGATTAGCCCTCCTTCTGTTCCCCCAGCCGACCCTCGATCTTTTTTTAATGTTGATTGGCATCTGGGCCATCATCATCGGGATCATCCAACTTGTGATCATCGTAAACACCAAAGGGGCCCTTGTCAATAAAAACGCAATCCTGATCAACGGATTACTGACCATCGCCTTGGGGATTTTCCTGTTATTCAAACCCTTTGACTGGGCCATTTTCATGGGCAAAATCATCGGAATCTGCGCTGCAATATTCGGGATCATGCTGGTTTACCTTGGGTTTGTCTTGCGTGCAGTTAAGACAAACGTGACACATGATGTGTGACGCGTGACAGGAAATTAACCCAACCACCTCAACCCCCGTCTTCTTCTCCTGAAGGATAAGGGGTGCAGGGGATGAGGCAATTAAAATTTGTTTTCAGCGTAATATTTCCTTAATATTGCCCGAGCAAACCTGGGTGCAATGTCTGTTCATGCATCCGAAAACCCACGATTATGTTCGGATCAATCATTTTAGATATCGTAATAGGCTTGGTATTTGTGTACCTCCTTTACAGTCTGCTTGCCACCATCGTTGCGGAGCTCATTGTTTCCTGGCTCGGGATCCGGGCAAGAATGCTGCGCCAGGCGATCGAACGGATGCTGAATGACCGCTATTACGAAGATACCGGGAGGAACCGGTTTCAAAAGATGGTCCATCCCCTGGCCATTTTCTTCCTTTATGAGTTCAGGGAATTCAAATCCAGCATGGCTGGCCGGTTTTACCAGCAGCCATCGATCAAGTATCTTGCAAAAGGAAAAACCAGCTACTGGGGAATTCTCAGCAGCAGCAAACCCTCTTATCTCCGTCCCATGAATTTCTCTGAGACGTTGATCCAGATGCTGAAAGACAAGGGGGCCGGGGAAACCGTCATGCAGAAGATCGGGTTCACCCTGCGGTTCAATACCATACACATGCAGCCCAATTCCCTGAAGCAGATCAGTAACATTTTCGATGATGCCGGGGGAAATGAGGATCTGTTTAAAGAAAAACTGAATCAGTGGTACAATGAAATGATGGAACGCCTGTCCGGTTGGTTCAAGCGCAAGATCCAGTTTGTCCTCTTCATCATCGGGATGATCATGGCCATCACCTTTAACATTGACAGCATCTCGATCGCTAAAAAGTTAGGCAAAGATAAAACGGCGCGCGAACAACTGGTGCAAATGGCTATCAATGCCAGCGATTCCAGCTCCTCCATCGCCAAAGCCCTGAAGGAGTCGAATGACAGCACCATCAGCGATTCGCTCATGAAGGAGAGCTACAGGCAGGTCAAACAGGCTTCGGACGATGCAGGAATGGTATTGGGGCTGGGTTGGAATCTTGAAAAATTATCCAGGCCGAGCACCAAAAAAATTCCGAATTCCACGGTGATCACCTGCTGGAACTATGCAAGTGTAAAACCGTTGTGCGGAGAATCTCCGAAACCCTGGAATGCCGACTCCCTTGCGATGATCGCCTTGAATAAATGTTTGAAAGACTCGGTGCTGAACGTAATTGTTTCGACTCAACAACTGCTGAAGAAGGAAAAAAACGACTCCCTGAGGGCAATGTATGCAACCATTCTCAGAGATAAGCAAAAGGTGCTGGACAAATTCACCGATGCCCTGAATTACTTTGGAAATACAAATTTTACGCAAATCAGCGGGATCATTGCTGCAGATCAGCAACACGCCACGTCGAACGGCAGCAGAAATTACCATGCCATTGAAAAAATCGGCTACATCCTGAAAAAGACTTTTTCAAGCTGGCTGATTCTCCTGGGTTTTATCATCACCGCCCTGGCCATTTCACTGGGATCGAATTTCTGGTTCGACCTGCTCGGGAAACTCGTATCCATGCGATCGGCGGGTGTCAAGCCTGCTGAAAAGGAACCAGAGATCACGGATCCGGCTCCGGCTGCCTTTACCGGCGAAAGCATCGCCGTGAGAACCGTTTCAGCAGTATCTAAAAAGTTGCCTGATCCGCCGGATGATATTTTTGCCTCGCTGGTCCATTCCTTGTCGCGCGAACTTTTAACCATTGCCGGGGTAAGATCCGTATTCAAAGGGAAGATCTACTTTGAAGGTGCGCCAACTCCCTGCATCAAAGTGAATGTTGCTGATGAGATCACCAAAAGCAGGGTGGAAAAACAACTCGGGAAAATACCCGGCAATGTTAACGAAATACCCGTCGACATCGTTGTTTCCGGCCGGCCGCAAACCCACCAAGGGCCGCACCAGGGACAAATATCAAACAAATCGGGCATGAACGGAACCGGGTCGATCGGTTTGGTGGTCCAACACCAGGGAACCATGAAAAACCATCTCCTCTCCTGCTGGCATGTAATGAAAGGAGACCTGAATTACGAATCCGACGATCCCTATACAACGATCGTCAACCATGAAAAAAACGACCTGGCCACCCGCTGGGCCGGCGGAATCGATCAATCTTACGATTTCGGCTTTGCACGCGTCCTTCCGGGGAAAACCTGTGACAATGGCTTTTTACAAACGCCCCTGAACCTCGGTTCCATCAGGTTCAGGCAGGTAACCGACAAAGATATCAATGCACAGGTTGTGATCAAATATTATGACAGCATCAACGGGCTGGTGAAGACGGGTAAAATTTACGCCTGGTCGCCTGCCGTGCTCATCACTTATCCCGACAAACCCAGGTACATCAAAGACATCCTTGTGTTGACAGATGATTCATCAGGACAGGAAAAGACCATCAGTCAATCGGGTAATTCAGGGGCTGTCGTTTTTGACACCTCCGGTTTTGCAGTGGGAATGATCATTGCCGGGGATGACATGTATTCCTATGCGGTCAAACTTTCAAATATTTTTGACCTTTTCCCCGAAATGAAAATCATATAACTCATGAAAACCGCGATCATTGTACTTTTACTTTTCCTTGCAATATTTCCGGGAACGGTCAGCGCACAGGATACGCTGACGCTATCCGTAGACCGGCTGGCAAAGGACAACATTGTATTGCACCATGGTGGCAAACCCGGTTTCGCGAGCGAAGACACCCTGAAAATGAATGGGCCCGATTGGTTTTTTGCAGTCAGCAATCCAAACCACCTGCAATTCAAAGTCAAATTCCAGAATAATATTACTCCTATAACCGTGGGATTCATCACCGACCTGGCTTCGACTTACCCTGTCACAAACAATCACCTGCAGATCAGTATTGCACACTCCATCGGGCTGGGCAAATCCTTATCCATCATGGTCATAGCCGGCGACAATACCGTGAAGCAATATGACCTGGTTTACACGGATAATTCCCCAGCGAACCCGTCCGCCGTGAACACCGGAACACCGCCAGTTTCAACGGCGCAGGATGACTATAAAATGGGGGTTATTTACGATGATGCAATGTTTCTGAATGACCCGGGGACCGATCCGGAAGTCAAACTGAAAATCCTGGCACATCATGCAAACACTACCATTTCGGGACTCGATGCAGCACTGCTGAAGAACAGGTTCCTTTACCCACGTTACCGGGAATGGTCATCGCAACGAAAACCAGGAGCACAAAACCTGATGGAACTGGCTTCCGCTTCCCTCAGTTCAATCGGTGGGCTCGATGTTACCAGCATCGCCGACGGGCTGAGCCGGTTCATTGTCCGACGGGCAAAAACTGAGATGAACATTGCCTTTTTTGACCGGTTCAGACAGGCACTTTCCGACAGCAGTTTCAGGGATTTGCAGACATTATTCCCGAACACCTGCACCTCTTTGAACCTGATCGGGGAACAGATCTACAATTACGAGCTGTACCTGCAGGTTTTGCGTGAGAGTTTTGAAACAGATCTCAGGAGCCTGCCTGAAAACCTTCCGGGGATCATCGGGAACCACCCGGTCTTTTTTGCAAAACATCCGGAACTCCTGGCTTCGCTCAACAGTGCTTTTTACATTGCAGATGGATTATTGAACCGGGTCCATCCCGGTGAAATTATTGCGAACTACCCTGTTTCATACCTTGATGACGAAAAATTGTTGAACTGGAAAGGCGGCATGCAGTCGCTGCAATTATTGTCTGAATCGCTCAGAAACCATTCCGGAACCAGCGGTGGCACTTATTGGGTCAGCGAAAAACAGGTTCGCGACCTGGTCATGGACAAGGAGGCATTCAAAATCTTCATCGGGCTGATGCGACAGCATGCGGTCAACATGCCATACGACAGCATCCGGTTTGCCGGGAATCTGAATCTTGTTTCGGTAATTGACCAGGTCGATCCGGCCGCTTTTGACTCGTGGTATCTGCCATACCGCAATTACCTGGTCGGCTTTGCATCAAAGGCAGGCCAGATCAGCAAACTGATTGCAACCTGGCAAAAACCTTCTCCCGATTCGATTTCTTATGTTCAATATTATCGTTTTTTCAATGCTTCAGCCGACCTGATCGAACAGTGCATAAACATCGGCACGCTTCCCGGCCTCGAGAGCCTGAGGTTAAAAAGTGACATGGGTATCTATTTTGAAACGGCAAGAACCGCCTCGAACCTTGCCCTGGATGTTACCCGCAGAAATTATTCTTCAGCGGTACTCAATGCGGTTCACCTTTATGACCTGATCCTGGTTAAGAACAGTCAGTCACCGGAACCGGGTGCCCCCGGCCTCCATGCCGAACAAAAGATCAATCCCGGTAAAACCTACGATTTCATATTCAAATATGGTTCCTTCATGGCCACCGTCGTGCAGGCGAAAACATCCGACGATGTGGCCAGTGCCATTGAAGCCGCTGCATTGCCATCGGGCAGTTCGCGTGTGAAACGCGAGACGGTTTTCAATGTTGCCTTGAATGCATACATCGGGCCTTACGCCGGTTATGAGCAAATCAGGGGATATGATACAACGGGGTTCACTTTGAACACATACGGTATCACTGCGCCCGTTGGTATTTCGATATCCAAGGGGCATTCTGTTTTTTTTATAGGTACAGGCAAATCGGGATGGTCCACCTCGGTATTCATTTCACTGATTGATATCGGCGCTGTTGCATCGTTCCGTATCAAGGACGATTCAACAGCACAGGTTCCCACCATCCATCTGCAGGACATCGTTTCTCCCGGGCTGTTCCTGTCGATCGGCATACCAAAATGCCCGGTTTCAGTGAATTTAGGAGCACAGATGGGGCCAAACCTCCGAAAAGTAAGTTCAACCGTGAACGATTACAGCAACAGCGTCTATTTCCGGTATAGCATGTCGGTTGTGGTTGATATTCCAATTTTTAACTTCTATTCAAAAGGGAAATAGCTTAAAACGTTTTATTTCCCTAAATCGTAAATCGTACATCGAAAATCAGCAGGGATTAATAAATCAACCAACCATATTTTAAACAAAATTCAACCCCTTTCTATGCCCCCACAGAAGAAACCTGTCGTTCTGGTCCATGGCTGGAGCGTTCACAATACGTCAACCTACGGAGAACTGCCTGCACGCCTTGAAGCAGAATCAAAGGATGATATCCTGCTCGACATCCACAACATCTGGCTCGGAAAATATGTCAGTTTCCAGGACGAAGTTCAGCTTGATGACATTTCCCGGGCTTTTGAATCAGCGATCCGCCAGGAACTGGACGCTTCATCCCTCCAGGCCAAATGCATCTGCATCACCCATTCAACCGGAGGCCCGGTGATCAGGAACTGGATCTATAAATACTATGTTGAACCCGGAAAGATGGCTGAATGCCCGGTGAGCCATTTGATCATGCTTGCCCCGGCGAATTTTGGTTCTGCCCTCGCAATCCTGGGCAAATTACGGATTTCACGGATCAAAAGCTGGTTTGAAGGAGTCGAACCCGGCAAGGGCGTACTGGATTGGCTGGAACTTGGAAGCCCTGAATCGTGGAACCTGAATGTAAAATGGATGAACTATTTCAAGGGTCAGCAGCAGTATGAAACATTTTTCCCGTTTGTCATTTCAGGTCAATCGATCGACCGGAGCTTCTATGATCACATCAATACCTATACCGGTGAACTCGGCTCCGATGGGGTTGTCAGACTTTCCGGCGCCAACCTGAATGCAAATTATTATAAATTCGTACAGGAATCACCAGTAGGTGATGCCATCGAACTGGCGCTGACCCCGAAGGAGAATGAACACATTACCTGTAGCAATACTGCATTTGCCATTGCAAAAGGGCGGTCGCATTCAGGCGATGGAATGGGGATCCTTAAAAGCATTAAAAGCGGGCCTGATGCCTATCCTGCGGTAACCCTTATCCTCGACTGCATCCGGGTCAGTTCAGGAAACAGCTATGATGCCCTTTGCAAACAATTCGAATCACTCTCCGCCCAGGTAATGGAAGAAGAAAAGGTAGAGACCGAGGATCAATTTCTTCTGAAAGACCGGGTTTTCATTCACGATCCTTATTCCATGCTGATTTTCAGGATAAAAGATGAATACGGGCAGGCCATCGGGAATTACGACATCATTTTTACCGGGGGCGAGGAGGACAGCGAAAATCATCTTCCTGAGAATTTCCTTGCAGATAAACAAAGAAACTCCAGGGCACCGGGGTACATCTCCTTCTATTTTAATTCGGGGGTGATGCTGGGTTCGGACCCGGTAAAATATCAGAATAAACTCATCCGGAAAAAATTACCCGGGGCAAAATCCCTGGGATTCAAAATAATCCCATACACCGACAAGGGTTTTGTCCATTTCCTGCCGGCGGTGCTCAAAGGAACACCGGCGCTCCTTGCACAACTTATTCTCCCGAATCAGACAACGCTCATTGATGTGGAGATGAAACGCATTGTCCGTGAGGGAGTATTTCAACTAACCCGCGACCGGGCACCGGAGGAGTTTAAAGATGTGAAACCCGGCAACATGCTGACGGGATAATGAATTTTAATAACGACGCCCCGGTCATTCTACAAAATACATATCGATCTCGCCCTTGTGTTTTGCTGCGATCTTACCCCGGTAGATGCATTTGAACCGGTCTTTTATTTTTTCATGGGTTTCCCCGCTGATGTTCACCTTGTTTGGCTCACCGGCATTTTCCATCCGGGATGCGGTGTTGACGGTATCTCCCCATATGTCGAAGGCGAATTTTTTAAGCCCGACGACTCCTGCAACCACGGGCCCGGTGTGGATGCCAATGCGAAGTTCAAAACAGGATCTGCCCTGGCTGTTTCTTTCCTTTTGCTGTGCCATCATGAATTTCTGGAGTTCCTTGGCAGCAGCCACAACATCATACGCATGGGTCTCATTGGCAACGGGCAGGCCGCCGGCACACATGTAACTGTCGCCGATGATCTTAATTTTCTCAATGTTATGCCTTGAAATGATGGTATCAAATTCGGTGAAGTAAAAATTGATCTCAGCCACCAGTTCTTCAGCGCTCATGCGTTCACTGGCCTGGGTAAAATCCTTGAAATCGGTAAACATGACCGTGACCTCATCATAGCGTTTTGCACTCGCCTTGCCGGTAGCCTTCAGCTCCTCGGCGGTTTCGTGCGGCAGAATATTTAACAGAAGATGGTCAGATTGTCTTTTTGACTCATCCAGTAAAGCATTCAGCCTTTTCTGGCTTCGATAATTCCGGTATACCAGCAGAGAAACAATGATGAAGAAAACGACACCTCCGGCCATCATGTTGCGTTCGTTCTTTCCCTGCCTGATCTTTTGCCGGTCTCTTTCCGCCCCGATCTCTTTCAATGACCGTTCCCTTTTCACCGCTTCGGCCATGATCCGGTCATTTTTCGTAATCGTGTTGATGCTGTCGGATATCCACAGATTCATGGAGGCATAATGCCAGGCGTTTTTGTAATCGCCAAGCTCCCTGTATAATTTTTCAAGGTGCCGGGAAGCGGTCAGCATGTATTCAAATTTACCAAAAAATGCATCCTCCTCTCCCAGCTTGTACGAACGGGTGAACTTCTCGATGGCCTCCCGGTTATGGCCCTGCCTGACGAGGAACTGTCCATACCGGATATAAAAGTTTGATTTGTAAATACCGCTCATGCCGGAGGAGCCGACGACCAGTTGCTCTGCTTTTCTGAAATAGTAGCTGGCCGAATCAGGTTTTTTTTCCAGCTCCGTAAAATAGGCCTTGAGCCTGTAATACATCTCTGTGTCGGTATAAAACAATTTTTCAAATTCATCCGGGTAAGAATTTTTATAAAAGTTGTACAGCATAACTACCTCATCCGATTCGAGAAGGGACTTGCGGTAAAGGGCAAATTCCCAGGCTTTCATTCTGTTATGGCGCTTCCGGATCGCAAAATCGATGATCTCTTTTACATTTTTCACATTTAATCCAATATGCTGCCTGACTTCTATAAATTGCAAATCAAGATTTATCCACATCAGTGCAACGGAATCAATGGGTTTTGCCTTGAGGATGATCGTGCTTCGTTTTTGGTTAAATTCAATGGCATCGTCAAATAGTTTATTGTCACTGTAAAATTTGGACATCTGTCGATAACATTTTTCAAGCAGGGCGCGATCGCCGATTTTTTCTGCCATATCCGTTGCGATGAAGTAATTCTGGTAAGCCTCGACCATCTGGTTCTTAAACTCATGGCTATTCCCGATACACAGGTAGCTTTCAGCGATCATGTTGTTGTTTTTCAGGGCATTCGCTATCAAAAAGGCATCGCTGCTGGCCGAAAGGGCATTGGCAACGATATATTTTGAAAGATAAACCTGGGCAAGATTCCGGCAGGTGCGCCATCGCATCTCCATGTTGTTGGTTATCCTGCATTTTTGAAGCGCCTGATTCGCATAAGCAATGGATTTCTGGAAAAAGTCGTCATTGGAGGTTGATTCAAGGTAACTGTTGTATGCAAATAGCAGCAGGTCGGGACGGAGGCTCAATTCTGCAACCCTGATGGCCGCATCGGCAAGACTGTCGGCCTTGTTCTTATCTTCCACATAGTCATTGTAGAAAAACGCCAGCTTCGAGAGGTAAACGACCCGCATGCTGTCATTCCCTGCATTCCTGTACCTCCCCCACAAAGAGACGATGGTGTCGGGCAGATCGGGCTGGGAGAATATTTTCCCGGGAAAAAACAGGGAAATAAACAGAACAGGGAAAAGGGCAACCAGGGAGTTGTTCCGTAACTTTGTCCTTATATGCAAAAGGTGTTGCATGGTTATTTCCTGCTTGATCCGGGTTGGAATATCAAACTGAACACAGATGAAGCACTAAATTGCAAACCTGCTCAGATTCAGTAGTGCTGCGTGTTTGATGATGCAAACTCAAAAACCCGCAGTTTAAATTATCAGTTTGAAAAAAACAACAATGCAAATAAACATAAAATAAATAATTAAGCGCAAATGTGCCGGTGAACTGACTATTTTTCTTTAAGAAGCTTTCATCCGTGAAGCGGCTTAATCGCAATCCGGCCCGGCCATGGAAGGGGGATGGCCAATTCCTTCTTCCCGTCCCTTAGAAACCTTTGTCTCCCTAGTAAACAACAGTTAACCTGTAGCTATGGAGTAGCCATGGAGTAACTATGGAGTAAGTATTGGGTGCCTGTTTGAACAAAGTGTCCTATGGTTTATACCATGCAACGAGTAGAAGAAGACCGTTTTATCCAATAAGTACAAATAAACATATATTTAACTATATTTACAGGCGATAATTCGTTATTATTTAACCCTTTAATCACCCCCCTATGAAAAACAAAATTCCAATGCTCATTTTAACATTTGTGATCGGAGCAGTAATCGGAGCGGCCATTGTATGGATGTTGTTCAATTGCTCTAGCCAGAACAGCAGGTGTGGAACCACCGGCAGCCCTGTGGCCGATACCACCGGGATCCAGCTGATTTCCCCGAAAATAGCAAACAACTATTTCAAGACTTACCTGACCAACTTTGAACGGGTTGATACCCTCAAGGGATTTTCAATCAATGCGGAACAGTTCAATGCCATGAAAATTATTGCAAAAGCAGATTCATCGGTGCATGGGTTCAGGATTTATATGGGGATGAAGGACAGTCTTACATCGGTCAGAATGGTTGTTGGCACCGGAAGCCCTGACAAAACAAAATCAATTTATGTGACCTCCGACTATAACTCGGGACCTTGTCCGCATATTTGCGATAATACCAGTGACATCACCAGCAAGTGATCACCGGGCCCAGGAGGATTCGGTCCGGTCGATAAACAGCACAGGGATCCCGCCGGGGTTAAACATCAGCCGTTCATTCCAGTCTGAAAAATTGTACCCTGAACCATCATCAGCTGGCATGGTCATGGTCATGATCAGGTCGGACCCGACTGCAGTTGAATAATCAATGAGCTGGTTTGAGAAATCTTTGGGTGAGCCCTCGGCGTGTAGCAGGTAGGAAACTTTTTTTTCTTTAAAGACGCTGACAATTTGTGCAGTGATCCCTTTTACAAGGGCCTTCTGTTCCGCATTTACCTCTTCCGACTCGAACAGATGGATTTCAGATTTGAACAGCTTAAAGAAGAACAACCCCCATTCAGCCAGCTGGTTGTGATCAGCATCGCTGTTAACAGGCATCACGATTCGCTGGTATCCATTTTCAATGGAAAGGTCCTGAACAACCATTACCGGGCACGGTGAGTCAAGAACCACCCTTAAGGCATGGCTGCCGAACAAATGCTGCAAGCCTTGTTTCCCGTGGGTTCCCATCACCATCAACCTGGGTCTGATCTCCGTAACAACGGCATTCAGCACCGTAAAAAGATTGCCCTCCCTGATCACGGGATCAACTTTAACACCATATTTCCGCTCACCATTTTCTTTATAATCCATTAAACCCTGATGAATTTTTTGGCATCCCGCATCTTCCTTATTAAACTGCGTGCCGGCCGGGGTATGATATACGTGCAGCAGACACAAACTGTAATTGAGAAGTCGCGCCAGTTCAAGCCCGTGCACGATCGCCTTTTCAGCAACTGCAGAAAAATCAGTTGGTACAAGGATTACCTTGCTGAATTTGAGTGAGTTTGTCCGATGGTTGGTCAATTGATGCTTTTTAAACTGCAATCCTTATGCTATTGTTATTATATATGGTACGACCGATATAAACTGAGGTGTTAAACCCCATCAAAAATAGTAAAAATTATTTCAGCAGTCAAACCGGCCTGATTTTTTAATTGTCGGTTGTTGCAGAGAATCCGCTATGATTTGCGTAAAAATACGCAGATGAATCACGTGAAAACCCCATGAAACATCGGGCATTTCCGCTCTTGAACCTGCCCTCCCTGCGGTTGTACTTTTACATCATGAAAAACAACAACCAACCCCTCAAAAAAAACACAACCATGAAAACAACAAAATTTTTCTCAACCCTCAGCATTTTTATGATCTTCGCATTGGCCACCCTGGCAACCACCACCAGCAATGATAAAAGGACTGACATGATTTCAGCAAGCTCCATCCGTTATCATGTAAACGTAATGGTTACAGTGGACAAACCGCTTTGCAACATCTACCTGATTAAAATCCTGGATGGAAACGGAACCATGGTTGCCCCTGCCAAGGCATATACACCCGGTGTTACCGGATATGATTTTTACGAGCACGGACCGGCTACCGGCACCAGAATTGCCGTTTTGGTAAAGTACCAGTATGGCGATCATTTCGAATGTCCAAACGAACTCTTTACCCCACCGGTTTTCTTATCCGGGCTTTTCAAGAATGCACAGACCTATCGTTTCGATCTTTATCCAACCTTCACATCCCCAAAACCTTAAAAAAGATCAGGTTTGAGGCAGACGGAGGATCCGTCCCGGTGGTTCGGGGCGGATTTTTTTTTACATAATCACGAGCTTGTTTCGAAGAGCGTAAATGACCAGGTTGATCACATTCACCGATCCTGTTTTCTGGAGCAACTTGTTCCTGTAACCCTCGACCGTGCGCACACTGAGAAAAAGCTTGTCAGCAATTTCATTATTTGCAAACCCTTTGCACAACAATCGCAGCACTTCCATTTCCTTTTCGGAAAAGGAAATTTTTTCAACAGCATCAATCTGTCTCACCTTTTTCACCAACAGCCCCATTATTTCTTCCGAATAGTATTGCTGGCCTTCGGAAACCCGGTTGATCGCCTTTGCAAGATCCTGGATTCCGGAGGTTTTCAGGATGAACCCGCAAACACCCTTTTCCACCATGGAATAGACATATTCCTCCTCTCCGAACATGCTGATCACCAGGATTTTTAATGACGGGTCATATTTCAAAGCCTTTTCCGTGGCTTCAATTCCATCCATGACCGGCATCTGGATATCCATCAGCACAATATCGGGGGTTACTTTCTTCAATTTTTCCAGGAATATTGCTCCGTTTTCAGCCTCGCCTACCAGTTCCACATCATCCATCTCGCTGATAACCCTTTTCAGCCCCTCCCTGAAAATTGCATGATCTTCAACAATAAAAACTCGTTTTTTTGTTTTCATCCGTTCGCTTTTTGGTACATCGAAAAAATTGGTCCTTCAGTCGGATAATTCTTGATCTGATTCCCCCGGACTTTATTGGGAATGACACTCAGTTAAAAAACCCGGGCATTAGCCCGAAACAAATTTATTAAAACCTTACTTATACAATCATCCTGCAATTCAAATTTTTTCCCGGAGTCTTTTTGTCATTCATCCATGGATGATCCTCCTATCAGAAAATTTCGAACGGAAAACCGGTGTGGCCGTTCACAGTTCTTTCCGTATGCTCACCTCTGTTTTCCCTTTCCTGTTGATAAACCGTATTTTTGCATCGACAAGGTTCACGCGCTGGATGATGTTGCCGACACCCATCCCCGACGACCTGCTGTTGATCTCGGCGACATTGTATCCTTTCCCGTTATCGGTATAATGGAGCGTCAAAAGTCCTTTTGCATAATTGAGTTTCACGCTGGCATTGGTGGCACCGGCATGTTTGATGGTGTTGTTGATCAGTTCGCAAACAATCCTGTATAAATGCAATTCCATCTGTTTCGGGAAACGATGGCCTTTCAGATTTGATTTGAGGCTGATTTCAAAAACTCCCTCGTGCTGCATGGTGTTGATGAACGAATTCAACGCTGCCTCCAGTCCAAAATTTTCTATCAGGCGAGGAGTCAGGTTGTTGGCGACGATCCTCATCTTGGCGATGGCCTCTGCCAGTTGTTTGTTGCAGATGTCAAGCATTTCCCTGTTTTTCTCAGGGGTTTTGGCATTTTCAAGCAATCCCAGGTGCAATTTGATGCTGGACAGGATCGGGCCAAGATCATCGTGAAGATCTGCCGCAAAGTGCTTCCGGTCTTTTTCTTCAGTCTCGATGACGCGGCTCAGCACATATTTCTCCAGGTGTTTTCTTTCGGTGATGTCGATCAGGATGGTCATCACTGCATCCTGGCCCTTATATTTGATTTTACTGTTTCTCAGCAAAAAATTCTTGATCACCACTTTCCGGTTTTCAGTTCTGATTTCAAATTCTTCTTCCTCAACAAACGAATCCCCGGTAAGGTTTTTGAAAACAGCATTGTTTTTCGAATCGGCAGGATCAGTCAGGAGATCTGCCACATTTTTACCGATGATTTCATCTTTGCTGAATCCTGTGATTCCCAGGATCAGATCATTTGCAAACACCACGTTCCCGTTGATATGGATCAGGATCGGGTTCGGGAGTTGATTGACCAGGGTCCGGTATAGCGCTTCACTTTCACGCAGCGACTCTTCCACCCGTTTATGTTCGGTGAGGTCCTTGAGCGTGAAAACCTCCAGCAAACGTTCCTTGTAATTTGCCGTGAGAACGGAAACAAGGAATGGGTTGACGGTCCCTTCAGCCGTGAGAATCTGGATTTCCTTATTATTGGCACTTCCAGGCTTTCCCTTGAAAATGATGCTGAGTTCGGGAGGGAAAACTCGATCAATATGCAGTCCCGCAACATCCGTGAACGGTATCGCCATCAGGCTGCAAAAAGCCTGGTTTGCCAGAACAAAACATCGCTCTTTATCCAAAGAAAATATTGGATTCGGGATAGAATTAAAAACCTCGGGCATCAACCCTGATTTCGTGAAAGCCTTCATTGGTTGAAAAAATTAGTTGATTTGATATGTGTCAGAAAGGTACATAAAAAAAGGGTTTCAGAAAAATACCAGTATATTTTTCTTTGCAAACCACGTATAAATACGCTCGAAAACCACGTGGTCCTGCCTGGCAATTCACGTTGATATTACTATGTAAATCAGGCATTTCAGCGCTTGAACCGGCACTCCCGCCGGGTGTATCTTTACATCATAGAAATCAATCACTAACCAAAAAAAAACCAAAGCCATGAAAACAACAAAATTAATCTTCGCTCTCAGTCTTGCACTGATCTTTGTCACAGGGTTCAACAGTAGTTTTGCCCAAAGTAATTCAAGAACCGACATCCCGGGGATAACCACCGCAAAAAAGGTTATCTACCAGGTCAGGATTGAAAACCTGAGTTACCTGAGCAGCGTCAAAGCAAAATACCTGGTCATGATAACCGATGAAAACGGCCGTCAGATCGGAAATCCTCAATCCTTCCGCCCGGGATTGACCGACTATACTTTTCTTGAAACCGGCACCGTGCGTGGCACAAGGGTTGCAAGGCTGGTAAAATTCCCACTCGAGGCAAGTTCCTACGACATTCCTCCATGCTCGCAGACCGGAGTTTTTAAAGGTGGCAGCACTTACATATTCAAGATCAATGCCATTCCTGTAGCAACTGACACCGGAAGCGACAATCATTGATCTTCCAGACAATTAAAGACAACCGTTTGAAACGCCGTCCCCGGAAAACCGGGACGGCGTTTTTTTTTGTCTCCCAAAGAGGCTGCCTATGGCTCTATCCAGAGCACCGAATTGTTGGTGCCGTATTCATTGTTTTCCCAAAGATTGTTGGCGGGGTCTACCATCCATTTTCCGTCAACGATAAATTTATAGGTGTGTTTCCCGGGTGCAAGAAAGACGGGGAACCACCAGGATCCCTGATGGAATTCCATCCGGGAACCATCGGTGCTCCAGTTGTTGAAGCTTCCTGTCACGATCACTTTACCGGCATCGGGATACTGATCCAGCCTGAACCAGTAGTTGGGCTTCACCGACAGGTATGAATTGCCCGATCCCGTCTTGTAGGTGTTGGATGGGTCGGTGATCCACTTCCCGTCGACGATGAATTTATATTCGTAATTTCCGGGAGCCAGCACATAGGGCAACTGCCAGCCATCGCTGGTTTTGTCCATGGCCAGTTCCTCTTGGTTCCACGCATTAAAATTCCCGCTGACGATCACCTTCTTTGCATTTGAATATCCTTTCAGTGTAAAAAAAAGCGTATCGCCAATCCCCATGAAGGAATTCCTGTTGCCTTTGCCATCGGGCCTGGTTACTTTATTGGCAGGGTCGGTCATCCAGGTTCCGTCGACGATGAACTTGTAGGCATGCGTTCCCTCCCTCAGGTAGAGCGGCAGTACCCAGTTTCCCTGGAACCGGATCATCCTGAGTTCCGATTCATTCCACTGGTTGAAACTGCCAGTCACCAGCACCTTGTGTGCGTCGGGAACCCCGCTTAAAACGAATTTGTAGTTGTAGCAGAAAAAAATATTGTTGTACCCGTGATACGTGTCGTTTTCACGAAGTTTATTGTACGAGTCGTTGGTCCATTTCCCGTCGATGATGAACTTGTATGAATACTTGCCCGGTTTCAGGTTCATAGATACCGTCCATCCGGAATCACAGGGCTGCATAGGGGTTTGAAGGGTGCTCCAGGCGTTGAATGACCCGGAAATAAAGACTTTTTTTGCATTTTTCTGTCCCGGAAGGAAAAACCGCAAACGGCCACCTGACTGGACCAGGATGTTGCGGGTAAACCGGTTCACCCCATAGCTTACGGACTCCCGTTCAGCAATGGATGAGCGTTTTATCCATTGATCATCCAGCAGGAATATTTTTTCCGTCGTTTCCTCCCTGGATTCATCCTTGCCGGCTTCCATGGAAAGTTCAAAACGGTGAAGGTCAATCTTAAGGGTTTTCCATACCTTTCCGTTTGAAGTGATCACTGGCTTTAAGGCATAAGCATCTGAAACCAGGGCGCTGTCGAGCCCGAACAGGCGGGCCACCTCCGTGCGTTGCGGGGCGCTCCAACGCAGATCAAGCGTAAAGATGAGGCGGCCATCTTCAACATGGCAGACTTTCTTCAAATCAACCTGCACCTGTGCAGCAGCAGTTGAAATGAACAGGATAAACGTCGCCATCCAGGCACACCAGGTTCTCATTTATTCTCCTCCGGTTTCAGGCAGATCCCCATCTCTTTTTTTACTAAATTAATGTAAATTTTACCTTTTGCAAAAAAGTCGTACCCCAGCATGCCGTCGATGGGGCATCCATATTTCCTCGACATGGCGGTGAGGCTGCACAGGATCGTTTCCATCGGGACCATTTGCCGGTTGCCCATTGAAAATTCATTGAGGGTGCCGAACAGGACCTCTCCCCTGTCCTGGCCAACGCCATTGAGGCCTGAACGCCTTGTAATGGTGACCGTTCCCAGCACATTTTTATGGGCGGTGATGCTCAGCACATTGGATTCGGCGCCGGTATCGAGGCAAAAATCGAGAACTTTGCCTCCAATTGTTGCCTTGACAAACATAATGCTGTGAAATTCACCGATTTTCTGGATGATATCATATTTCACTACCGGGGAAGGTGGGCCAAGGCGGTTTCCGGTCCTGTCCAACCTGAAGATCTGCAGCTCATTGTTGCGGAGATCGATCACCATTTCGAGATTTTTCAGCAGGCTCATGCCGAACAATCCCAGGATCTTGACTCCCCTGCGGTTTTCGAGATGCCCCAGCGGGGTGACATCGGCCGGCATGTTCGTATAAACCAGGTCGCTGATCAGCAGCCGTTTTACATTGATGCGTTCGACAGAGGCCGTGGAACCAGTCACACCGCCGGCTTCCTCATCATCCACCGCGATGGCATTCCGGAAATAGGTTTGGTTGAGCACCAGTCCTGATGCGCCGGTATCGAGGATGAAATTGCCGATCATGTTGTCGATGGTACCTTCGAGTAAAAACAGGCGTCCCGCGCGTTTAAGCGGGATCGTTACGCCAACGGTGTTCCCCTGGAGATCATTGATGGGCTTGCCGGAGATCGAAACACATTCCAGCATCCCGGGAACCAGGTAACCCGGTGCCGGTTTTGCCGAAATTCGTGCGGGACACATCAGCAGCGACATCACCAACAGGAACAATATCAAGCAATGGGAACCTTGCCGGCTGATCATAAAAACTGTCTTGAAGGAAGATGCAAGGTAGTGAAAATATCTTTATGGATGGTCCCGTCAACGATCACCCGTTATTTCAACACTACCTTTTCTGTTGCTGCGATCCTGTTCCCATCAGTTACCCGGACAAGGTAAATGCCCGCAGGGAAAGGGCTAACATCCATCTCAGCTTTCTCTTTGCCAGGCGGAAGGACAATTTTGGCGCATTGCTGGCCGCAGAAATTGATCAGTTTGATCTCCATCTCCATAGGGTTGAAAGGGAATTCAACGGTAAGTTTATCGGCGGCGGGGTTGGGCCCAATATGGATGTGAGGTTTTGAAAATTCAGGAGTAGATACAAATTGATAAAAACAACTCCCCCCCCAAATAGAAATCCCATTGTCCTTTACACATATGATACCTGAGTTAAAACCATACCCTATGACGATAGGGTCATAAAGACCCTGACAACCTCCAATACTTTCAATATAATTCAAAATACAATTAGCGTCAAAACAGAAAATTTTCCTTATCTCTCCGTTGAGTAAAATAATATCGGAAACGGAATATACTACATACAAGCCGCCTTGAGTGGCATATGCTGAATGAAAAGTATCTCCAGGAGATAGTGAAAAATCGTACAAAAGCTGTTCCTGCGGTTCGTAGTTCACATCATAGATAAATACCTTTCTTGCAAGGGTGTCTTCTCTAAGGAAGGCTCTCCTGTATGGAATCGTGTCAACTACATAGGGGGCGCATATACTGCCACCCGGACCCGGAGTACCAAGAAACGGATATTCATTCTGAAACCGGTAATAATGACCATCAATGAGGCTGTCTCCCTGGATAAATTCGGTTCGTCCCACATACATATAACAAGGTGCCGGTGAAACAGTATAAGCAACATCCCAGTAGGTATTCGAACGGATGAGCGGGTGGTATACCTGGCCGGAAAGCATGGTTGCCAGGCACATGAAATAAATGTAAAAAGTAAGTTTTTTCATTGTGGGGCTGATTTGTTGTGAAAAGATAAAGCGTTTCCCCATATATTTGGGGCTAAAGCCCGGGAATTAAGAGCCTTGTACACCCCCGGCCTAAAGGCCGGGGTAATTCATCAAGACTTGGTTTACCTTATTACCACTATTTTTGCCTGCTGAACTGCCTTCCCACGGTTTTTAAGTGTTACAATGTAGACTCCCTGACTCAAATGATTGACCGGGATCATTTTTTGGTCCTCTTTTATCGTGAGCGGGATACTGTTTAAGGTTTTTCCCATGATATCCGTGATTTCGATACAGCACCCTGCTGCAATTTCGCTGAGGCGGTACTTTACTACAACCTCCGTTTTTGCCGGGTTGGGTGAAACAGATAAGAACCCGTTGGTTTTATTTTCGGGAATTCCGACAAATTGATAGTTGCAATCTGAACCCCATAGGTTTATTCCGTTTTCGCGGATACAAAAATATCCTCCCCGATCATTAAAGGAAAAAATAATGGAATTAAAAAGACCCTGCGAACCTCCAATACCTTCAATATAATTTTCTACATCGCCCATGTTGTTAAACGAATATTTTTTTCGGACCTCACCATTATTCAGTATGACATCAGCAATGGAGGTAACAACGAGCGTTCTGTTTCCGTTGTATAATGAATTTAATGTGTCACCAACAATTATGGTGAAATCATATAATAGCTGATCAGGGGGGTCAAATCCTTCTGTATAGAAATATACTTTCTTTGCAATCGTATCCTCACGTATGTAAACACTTGTTGAATGAGATATTGTATCAACAACAAACGGAGGACAATAAGGGCCAGGTTGAATAACTTGTATAAATGTAAATTGTCTCGATTTTGTATAAGATATTCCACCAATAATCGTATCGTCACTGGTGAAAAAAATTCTATCAACATATTCATAGCAAAAAATCGGGTCCATGTGATAGTCATCCCAATAGGTATTTGTCCGGATCAACTTATGATACGCCTGTGCCCGCACAAATCCCGGGAACATACCCGCCAGGCAGATCCCGGACAGGACGAACAGTGCAAACGGAATTGTTTTTATTTTCATGGGGTTCACTGGCAGAAGTCTATCAAATATAGGGATTTTTCCTTGAAATTATTTTTATTTTGAAAAATGGGTGGAGGGTGGTCAATGCAAATGCCGAAGGCATGACAACATCATGTCACCACTTCACGGTTCATGAAACTTTGCAGCTTTTAATTCTATAAAAACAAAGGGCCATCGGGTTTAAAAAATTCAACCCTTGATGGACATAATTTAATTATCCTGCTTCTGAAATTTGATCAATTACCAAACTATTCCATAGAGATGCTTTACAGCCATGCGGGGGCGGATGATTTTTTAAGGGTTTTCCCACAGAGATAAAACATTGGCGTTTATTAAGCCCGAAGGGCTGATATGATTATAATAAAAATCCATTCATGCGGCCAATGAACCCCGGAGGGGTGATATTATTCTTCATTCCAATCGAATAAATATTTTCCGTCATATTCAATTTCAAATTTCCGGAGAAGCTCCAGATATTCCTCCTTAAATGTTTTCTTCCGGTGATGTTCTTCCTGATTTGCAATATATTGAAATACCTTTTCTATCTGGGAATGTGCATAGGAAAAAGCTCCGAAACCCGCTTGCCACGAAAAGTTTCCCCGGACAAATTGTTGCTCGTTGATGAAATTCGTTGTATTGTTCTTAACATCCCTGACCAAATCTGACAATGCAATTGAAGGTTTTAATCCAACAAACAAATGGACATGGTTTGTAACGCCATTCACAATGATCGGCTTTTGGCTTTTACCTTTGATAATCCCGCACATGTATTTAAAAACCTCGTTGCGCCAGGGGTTTTGTAATAAGGCTTCCCTGCCTTTTACGGCAAATACAACCTGGATGTAGATTTGCGAATATGTTCCTGCCATGGCTTTTTTATTTCACCCCTTCGGGGTTTGGGTTATAATTAACTCCTTTATGTGTTATAATCCTGTCATCCCTTCGGGATTGATCCTGCCTGAACACTTTTCTTCACATTTCCCGTGATGACCAAAAAATGGCATTTGAAGAACGCCGTTCAGTCTTCTGAAACCTCTCATCAATTATTGCTTAATAGGATAAATCACCAAAAGGTAATGCAACAAAATTGATTTTTTTTAATATCCCGGCTAAGGCCTGCTAAATTCCGGCCTCTCAAATAACGAATGAGTGGTCAATTGTCACCAGCCGTCACGCGTCAAGCGTCACCCATTTTTGCTTATCTTTGCACAATTTTTGGAATGACGAGGTAATTATGAAGGATTTGCATGATGGTCCAACAAAGTGTTTGCTGGTTCAGACAAAATTTTCGGCATACAGTTTCTGGAATTACCAGGAAGTATGCGAAATGGTCGGGAAAAAATACCCGGCCGCCCCACTTGGCCTGCTCACCGTGGCTGCATTGTTGCCACAACACTGGGAGTTCAGGCTGATCGATGAAAATGTGGAGCCCCTTACCGATGACCACATCCGGTGGGCCGACCTGGTTTGCATCGGGGGAATGCTACCCCAGCAGAACAACATGCTCGACCTCATCACCAGGGCCCATCGGCTTCATGCCGTGGTGGTGGTTGGCGGCCCCGATCCCACTTCGCAGCCCGACCTTTACAAAGAGGCCGATTACCTTGTGCTAGGCGAGGGAGAAAACACCATTCCCATGTTTTTGGAGGACCTGAAGAAGGGTGTCAGGGGCGGTAAATATCTCTCTCCCGACAAGGCCGACATGCTCAAAGCGGTGGTTCCCCGCTACGACCTGATCAGTTTCAATGATTACATCATGATCGGGCTGCAGTTCATCCGCGGATGCCCGTTCAACTGCGAGTTTTGCGATGTCATCGAACTCTACGGCCGCATCCCGCGGTTCAAGACCAATGAGCAGGTCATCAAGGAATTGCAGTCGCTCTATGACCTTGGATACCGTGGCCATATCGACATGGTCGACGATAACTTCATCGGTAACAAGAAAAAAGTCAAAGACCTTTTACGGGAGATCATCGCCTGGACCAGGGCACGGAAATACCCGTTCTATTTTACAACCGAGGCTTCTGTCAACCTTGCCGACGACGACGAGCTGCTTCAGCTCATGAAGGATGCCGATTTCCGGTATGTCTTCCTTGGAATTGAAACTCCCGACAATGATACGCTTGCACTGAACAATAAAAACCAGAACGTCGACAAGTCCATCGAAGATGCCGTGATGAAGATCATGAAGTACGGGATGGTGAGCAATGGCGGCTATATTCTCGGCTTTGACAGCGACCGGCCGCAAATCGCCCAACAGATGATCGACTCCATCCAGGATTCGGGGATCTGCATGGCCATGATCGGCCTGTTGTACGCCCTGCCGAACACACAGCTTACCCGGCGGCTTGAAGCGGAAAACCGGTTATTCCACTATCATTCCAAGTCGGTTACCGAAGGCGACATCGACCAGATGACGAGCGGGCTGAACTTTCTGACGATTACTCCGCGCGTGGAAATCCTGAAGAAATACATCCTGATCCTGGATGCCATTTTTCAACCTTCCAATTATTACAAGCGCGTTATTTACACAGGGTTGCATGTCAAAACGAACTACAGGCACAAGCCTGATTTCAAGACCTGGCTGATCTATATGCGCTCATTTTTAAGGGTTTGCAAAAAAGCCGGTTTCTCGAAAGCCACCGGTTACTATTACTGGAAAATGTTCTTCACGGTACTTTTCAGGAATCCCAAAGGCATTGAACCGGCCGTGAACCTTGCCGCCATGTTCATCCACTTCCTGAAACAAAAAGAGTACATCGTTTCCGTAACGCAAAAGATAATCAGCGGGATTGAAAACGTCGGGGAGGAAGCGTTTAATGAGCGGATGATGGGGAGGACGTGACACGAAGCAGAATAACCTAAAGATTACAATATGTCAGATATGATCGTGGAGCCCATTGAAAAATATGGGCTCAGCAAGGAATCGAGGCCGAGGATCCTTTTCTCAAAGATAGGCATCGTCGGGTGTGGAGGTGTGGGACAGGAATTGGCCATCACCGCTTCGAAACATGGAATCGAGGTGTTTTTTCTTGAACTCAGCGAGGAACTGATCCGGCATTCATTTGAGGAGATCAAAAAGGAGCTGGATCATGAAATAAATCACTGGGGGCTTACCCCCGGAGAAAAAACCGCCATCCTTTCCAGGATCAAAGGAACGCTTTCGTACACAGATTTTCACGACTGCGAACTGGTGATCGAAACCATCAAGTCAAAGCAGGGCCAATCGAGTTTTGATTTGCGGAAAGAGGTTTTTCTGAACATCGAAAAAGAGGTAAGCAAAGAGTGCATCATCGCTACAAATTCCTCCACCATTGTCGTAACGGAATTGTCATCGGAACTGGAACACAAGGAACGATGTGTCAGCCTTCATATATCGACCACCGCCCCGGGAGCCAGCGTGGTGGAGCTTGCAAAAGGGTTGCATACCACCGACGAAGCCTATAAAAAAGTGATCAAGTTTGTGAAGCTGCTTGAAAAGATCTCGATCCCGGTGATGGAATCTCCCGGGCTGGTGAGTGTGCGGCTTTTCGTAGTGCTGCTCAATGAGGCTTGTGAAACGCTCATGGAAGGCGTCAGTTCCATGGAAAATATTGACCTCACCATGCGTTCATGTTTCAACATGCCGCTGGGCCCGTTCGAGTTTGCCGACAAGGTGGGTTTGGACAAGGTTGTAAGGTGGATGGAAAACCTGTACAGCGAATTCGGATCGTCGCGGTACATAGCATCCCCCATGATCAAGAAACTGGTGCGGGCCAACAGGCTTGGAAGGATCAGCGGGATCGGGTTTTATGAATATGATGCCGAAGGGAATAAAATCACGGAAGAGGTCAATTGATTGCCTTAGTCATAAAAACGAAAACCACGAAGGCACTAAGTTCACTTAGGGTCACTTAGAATTGGAAACTTCCTGAATTGATTGACCCCCTAAGTGATACTAAGTGCTCTCAGTGCCTAAGTGGTTAAAATACACAGATCATCATGAATATACTTGTTTTGAATTGCGGAAGTTCTTCGATCAAATACCAGCTCTACAACATTGAATCACGCCGGCTTTTTGCCAAGGGAATTGTCGAAAAAGTGGGGCTGAAGGGTTCGTTTTTAAGGCATGAGAAAGAGAACGGGGACAAGGTGAAGCTGGAAGGCGAAGTCATTGACCATCAAACCGGCATTGAATATGTGCTCGGCGTACTGATCAGCAAAGAACACGGCTGCATCAGCCAATTATCAGAAATCAACGCCGTGGGGCACCGCATGGTGCATGGAGGAGAGCGGTTCCAGGAGAGCAGCCTGATCAACGAAGATACGATCAAGGATTTCAAGGCATGCATTCCCCTTGCACCGCTTCACAATCCTGCCAATTTAAAGGGGGTGATGGCCATGCAATTTTTGCTGCCCACCGTACCCCAGGTCGCAGTATTCGATACTGCCTTTCACCAAACGATGCCTGCACGCGCCTACATGTATGCCATCCCCTATTCGCTCTATAAAAAATATGGCATCCGCCGCTACGGTTTTCATGGCACCAGCCATTATTACGTGGCGCGCCGGGCCTGCGAGATCCTGGGTGTCCCAATGGAATCGATGAAGATCATCACCTGCCACCTTGGAAACGGCACATCCATGGCGGCCATTAAAAACGGCAAGTCGATCGATACCTCCATGGGACTGACTCCCGTTGAAGGGCTGATTATGGGCACCCGCTCCGGGGATATGGATCTCGGGGTGCTCACTTTCGTGATGGAAAAGGAGGAACTGAACATTGCGGTTGCCAACACCCTGGTCAACAAACACAGCGGAATGCTGGGAATTACCGGTGTTTCCTCCGACATGCGGGAGATCGAAAAAGAGGCGGAAGCCGGCAACGAAAGGGCGATCCTTGGGCTGGATATGTTCCGCTACCGGATTAAAAAATATATCGGGGCTTATGCGGCTGCGCTCGGCGGGCTTGACCTGCTTATTTTCACCGGCGGGATCGGGGAAAACGACCCTGTTACCCGTGAATTATGCTGTGCCGACCTGGAATACATGGGACTGGAATTCGATCCGGAGAAAAATGCCGGGGTCCGGGGCAAAGAGGTCGTGCTGAGCAAGCCCCAATCGCGGGTGAAGGTCATGGTGATCCCTACCAATGAAGAACTTGTTATTGCGGAACATACGCACAGGATTGTTTCGGAAATGAAAGCGTAAAGCTTTTTTTTCCAACTGATTTGCAGATGGTGGAGCGCAGTCGTTATTTCAAAATATCAGCCTTTTTCATTCTCCTGCTGGCGCATGTTTCATCGTTTGGCCAGGGAACATGGGAGCGTATCAACATTCCCACAAAGCAGTATCTGAAATCCGTTACTTTTTCCGACAGTTTATATGGCTGGGCGGCCGGGGATTCCGGAACCATCATCCATACTTCCGATGGTGGAACAAGCTGGGCTTTCCAGGACAGCCATGGCTACAACGAGATTTCAGATATTTTCTTTCTGAACAGAAATCTTGGCTGGGCTTCCTCCCTCAATTACACCACCCCTCCGTTTGGCACAACACTGCTGAAAACGACCAATGGCGGAACGGATTGGATTGCCAGTACCTATCCCGGGGAGGATATCTTTATAACCTGCATTCTTTACAGGGATTCACTGAACGGATGGATGGGCGGAAGGCCTCATGCCCTGGTAAAAACCAAAAACGGAGGAGCAGATTGGACACAGGCGGACATTGACACTTCTATCCTTTCTTTTTTCCCTGTGCTGAGTATCCAGTTTTTCAACGACAAATACGGCTATGCAAGCGGCGGGATGTTTGATATCGCCGGTGTGATATGGAGAACATCCAATGGCGGCGGTAAGTGGTACGCCATGGATGCGGCTGAAGCACCTGCCGACGAGGTCCATGGATTATACATAATTGATTCACTGAATGTTATCGGGGCAGGAGGCGACCCGGATTTCGGGTTTGGCGTTGGCATGAGCCGAACATCCGATGGCGGCATTCACTGGAATTATGAGGAGCTTGACATCCAGGGGAATGCCTATGATATCGATTTCAGGAACAGGAATGAAGCCTGGGCACCGCTTGGTCCGAAGCGAAAGTTGATTTACAGTCTCGATGCCGGCACTACCTGGAAACCGGTGATCACCCCCGACTCTACTGCAATTTTCGATGTTGTCTTCCCCGACTCCCTGCATGGTTTTGCCGTCGGGCAGCAGGGAGCCATGATCAAGTACAAACCACGCGTCATTCCTTCGGTTGACCAGGTTTCGATGTTTGCACAGGAATTTACACTGGGGCAGAATTATCCAAACCCCTTTTCGCAGCACACCAAAATCAAGTATCATGTTCCGCCTGCGGGACTTTACAATAAGTTAAAGTCGGGAAATCCTGGTGGTCGTCTTATACTTAGGGTTTATAATATCCTGGGAAATGAGGCCGCCACCCGAACGGTTGACGACATTTCGCCCGGGGAACATCTTTTGGAATTGGAGGCGGAAAGTTTGCCGGGTGGGATTTACTTTTATCAGCTGTACCTTATTGTTGACGGGCAATCGGTTCCTGTTGTGCCGGCAAGGAAATTTATTTTACTACGGACACCCTCGAAGGGTTAATTTCCTTTAATGTATATCATCCTTTGGGTTTCAACCCGGTCGTGAAGCGTTAACCTCACAATAAAAATTCCATTTTTCATAGGAGCGGACCCCGTCAGGGTGTGGGACCCCGTCAGGGTCGAAGGATTAAAAGTGACCCGGTAATTCCCTGGATATTTCCACTCGTTCACCAATTCAGCCACTTCATTGCCAAGCACATCGAAGATTTTCAATGACACATGACCGGCCGTTTCAACCCGGAACCCGATCGTCGTATGATCGCTGAAAGGGTTCGGCGTGTTTGGCTGTAAACTCATCAACGCGGGATTGTTTATTTCATGGATGCCGTTGATCTCGGAAAAATCAATCGGGACCGTCCAGATCTGGTAGAGCCCCGTCGAATTATCCATCCATAAGGGGATCAGTTTTGTATCGGTTGAGGTGAGGTCGATGTTATCGCCCTGGTAGCCCTGGCCCAACCCCCCGATCGGGGCTGGCCGGAAATGATGGTCGCTGATTTCAAATTCGGTCCAGGTGTCACCGCCATCCATCGAGCGCGCAAGAAACACACCCGCCGAATCGTTTGTTGTACGCCGGTCGTCATAAAAAATAATATTCAGGGCTCCGTATTTATCGAGGTGCATCGAAGGAAAGTACTGTGTTTTCCCATTGTTCAGCGGGTCCTGGTTCACCCTGATGCCTGCAGACCAGGTCGCACCTCCATCGGTTGACCGGTACAGCACGATATCCGGGTCGGACCCTGCAGGCGCAAAGGCTTTTTGCCCGGTGACGATGTAGATCCAACCCTTCCTGGGCCCGTTTGTCGTGTCGACGGCGATGCCTGGCAAGCCGTTCACCCGGATGTTGTTTTTATTGGCAAGTACGCCGTTAATGCCATTTACAGGAAAAGCATTTTCGGTCACCTGCCAGTCTGCTCCCCCATTTGATGAAGAGGCGAATCCGACAAGAATTTCTTTAAATGGAGATACATCCTGAACACCCGCCCAGCAAGTATAAATTTTCCCATCGGGGCCGATTGCGATATCGCCGCCGGCGCTTCTGTTTGAAGGATTGTTGATCGGGACCGGGGTGCTCCAGTGCCTGGCCCCATCATCGGTATAGGCATGCATCACCGGGAAAGGCGTGGCAAATTTCACCCAAACAGCATGGGTTCTTCCACTATAAGGACTCACCGGGCTTATGTTTGTAGTGACGGCTGCCCGTTCCAGGTCATCGGTTGAAATAACGTTCTGATATGACCAGGTCTGGCCATTGTCAAGCGAAAAATGGGAGTACAATCCGACAAACGGTGACCTTCCCATGCGGGTGATGATGAAGGTTCCATTCCTATCGATGGTGATCCCCGGGTCGCCCCCATGGTATGCGATGGGTGCTCCCGTGCAGGTGTCATTTCCCACCCAGCTGATGCCTCCGTTGGTGGAGGTGAATATGCCTTCACTGATAAAGAAGGGAATGAAATTCAGGGTATTGCATGTTGAAAAAATAACGTTTTGATCAAGCGGGCTTTTTGCGATAAACACCTCGGTCTGATTCATGCTGCCCGGATAAATCCTGTAGTTCGATCCGAATTTCAGCGGGGAGTCAGGACCGGTAACGGTTTGAGTGAAAACAACAGAAAAATGGCAAAGCAAAAACAGTGTAACTGGTAATTTTCTCATCCTTAAAATGTGTACCCTAGATTGAGTGAAATAAAATAATTCCGCGGAATCCCCGCATTGTAATAGCGTTTATCTGCAGAATTGACCGTTGCATACCCGACGTAAATCTCGTTAAAAATGTTATTTAAACCGGCAGAGGCCAGTATGTTGAATTTCCCGAATTTCATTTCAATCCCCAGCAGGCCGTCGAGCAACCGGTGTGCCCCTGTTTTGCCGGTATTGGCATCATCAGCCCAAAATCCACTGATAACCTGGTAACTCAGCCGGGCAAATATATCTATTTTTTTCACAACCGGATATTTATACGATAACCCAACAAACATTGAGCATGCAGGATCATTTGGCCCCCTGTTGCCTGCAAAATCCCTGTTCACATCCACAAGGTTCCCTGTCGAGTCAGCCTCCAGCGATTGGGTGGCATATGATTTGTAAATCAATTGAGTACCCGTACAGGAAAATTCGAAATCCAGATTCTTATAAATTTCGAGCCGGCTTTCCAGTTCAAATCCAAGGCGGTCAGACCTGGAGGCATTTCTGAAGAACATGTCGCCATATACCTCATAGGGAACAAGTTCATTTTCGATATCCGATTTAAAAAAACCCGCCCTGAAATACAGTTTTTTAAAGAACAGGGCAGTATCAGCCCTGATGATGTTGCTTTCAATTCCAAGTTGAAAAGTTTTTGATTTTTGAGGCAGCAGATCCTGGTTATACAGGAATGCCGGGTAAGGGCTGTCGAGCTGGTTGTCATCAGGCGGGTCAAAACTTAAACCATACGAAGCATTCACGGCTATCCAGGGCCTTACCTGGTATTTCACTGTCAGTTCCGGTGAAAATCCCTGGTAAATTTTTTTGTCGGAACGCGCCGGGAGGGTCTCTTCGGTCAACTTATAGGTGAGGTTTTCGTATTTCCCTGTGAAATTGACAAACAGTTTCTTTTTAACTATTTCAATATTGTCCGTGATAAAAAGTTCAGTTCTTTCCGTCTTTTCACTTTTCAGCTGTTCCAGCTGGTCACTTTTTTCCCCGCCGAAATTCTCATACTCTTCGGTCCTTTCGGGTTGCGTAAACAGGTCGCCCCCTATGGAAAAGATGTTGTCGATGCTTCCGAGACGGGCCGAGTTAACGTACATGCCCGACAGCCCCACACAATATTTGTTCACTATTTTATACTCCCTGGTCGAGCGGATGTATGATTGGATGTTCCCATATCCGGCCACAGTTATTTCACTGTTCAGCGATTTGCCGAACTTTGCCTTATACATAATATCCACCCTGCCCATGGTGCCTTTCTTTTTTTCATCCCGGTTGACTGACCGGGGATCGGCATTGTAAGGATCAATTTCAAATTCAGCTTTTGTCAACGAACCAGGGAAGTTGATTTGTCCGTTTATATAATATCCAAGAATCGTGAGTTCTGAACGGGGACCGGGATTCGTTTCGAGGGCTACGTTCAGGATTTGCCAGTATTCGCTGTTATGCTGCCTGTATCCATTGTTGTTCAGATAACTGTACCTGGTGAGGAAACGATATTTACCTGATTTTATCGCCATTGTTATTCCATTATCGGTTGATCCGAACGATCCGAATTGATTAAACTGGACAAGGGATGACCGGTCAAAATTCAGATCGGCTGTATAATCAGGAATTCCACCCGGATAATTGACATTGAAGAAATATGCGTTTAAGAAGGAACGGCCGGGGGTGATCCGATCGTTCAAACCGGTTATCAGCAGACCATGATCCACCAGGTTCTTTTCTGCATAAATGCATGAAAAACAATACAATATGAATATGGAGAGGAATAGCTTTTTCACCGGTATCAAAATGTATAGCCTGCATTGATTGAAAAATAATAATCTCTTGGAGCGCCTGCTTCGTAATACCTTTTGTTTGCAGCGTTGGTATTGGTAAAGCCTACATAAATTTCATCAAAGAGGTTATTGATCCCGGCTGAAGCCATCAGATTGAATTTCCCGAATTTAACATCCAGGCCGATCAACCCGTTCAGCAGGTTATATGCATTGGTCTTATCGGTGTTTTCATCATCGACCCAAAGACCGCCGATCCCCTGGTAGCTGGCTTTGACAAACGCATTCAGGTGATTTCCTACCGGCCGGGTATAGGTGAGCGACAGGTACACATTGTTTTGCGGAACACTTGGCACAATATCTCCTGAAAAATCCTTATCCGTTTCGATCAGTGTTCCGGTCGAATCAGCCCCGATGGCCCTGGCTTCATAGGAAAGGTACCTGAAATGGGACCATGTGCAGGTCATTCCCAGGTTCAACCCCTTGCAAATTTCAACATGGGCGCCCAATTCAACGCCAAGCCGGTTTGTTTTTGCCGCATTCCGGTAATATACTTCTCCCAGTACTTCATAAGGGATGATCTCATTGCCGATGCGGATGTTGAAAAACGAAGCTTCATAGATAAATCGTGTGAAAAATTTCTTGTCCCACCTGTAGATGCTGCCTTTCATGCCAAGTTCAAAATTTTGCGATTCCTGTGGGTTGAGGTCCCCGTTAAACAGATAAGCAGGGTCGGGACTTCCCATTTCGTTGGAGGCCGGTGCGTCAAAACTCCACCCGTACGAGGTATAAACCGCCATCATCGGGGTCAGTTTATAATTCAATGCCAGCTTGGGAGTAAATGCGTTGAATGGCCTGTGATCACTGCGGGAAGGAAGGGTCTCCTCCGTTTGATCATAGATCACATTGTCGTATCGGCTTGTTAACAGCACAAACATTTTTTCCTTAAGAATTTCGAAATTGTCGGAGATATAAAATCCTTTATTGACAATGTCTTCACTTTCAATTTGCAGGATCTGGTCTCCCCTGGCGCCATTGATGTTGTCATAATATTCTGTTCTAGCGGGTTGACTGAACAGGTCGCCGCCCACGGAAAATTCATTATGGCGCAAACCGATCATCGACTTGTTGACATACCGTGCACTCAAACCCAGTCCATAACGGTTGATGATCCGGTAGTCCTTGGCCGTACGCTCAAAATATTTGATGGTACCGTAAGCAGTCACTTCAATTTCATTGTTTAAATTTCCCCCGAAAATGGCGTCGTACCTGATGCCAACTCTTCCTTTGGTGGTGATCCGTTTTTCGTCGCGGCTCACCGACTTTGGATCAGCCTGCCAGGGGTTCTGCTGAAATTCCTCTTTGGTCAATGACCCCGGAAGTCTGATGATCCCATCCACAAAATAACCGAGAATGGAAAGTTTGGTATGCGGCGACGGCGTTGACTCAAGCACCATATTGAGGATGTGCCAGTTTTCATTGTTATGCTGCCGGTAACCATCGTAATTCACATAGCTGTAAGTCGTAAGCAGGCGGTAGCTGTTGGTTTTCACAGCTGCCTTCACCCCGTTTTTATGCAGCCCGAAGGAGCCGAACTGGTTGAACTGGACCACGGATGACCTGTTAAAATCGATGTCATTGATAAAATCAACCACTCCTCCGGGGGCATTGGTATAGAGCGAAGAGGCATTGCCTTTGACGATTTCTATCCTGCCAATGGAATTAAAATCAAGGGCTTCCAGCCTGGTTTGTCCATCTGGTTCCGACTCGGGGATGTCATCCAGCAATATCCGGACTCCCCTTACCCCTGAATTTGACCTGCTTCCGAATCCCCTGATGGAAAACCTCACATCATGATCGCCATAACGTGATTGCAGGAATAATCCCGGAACAGCGGGGAGGATGTCATCGGATCCGATTTTCCGATCGTATTTGAAGTTTGGATAATTCAACCGTACCACCGAATACGGAATATCGATGATTCGCTTCGAGACCCTGGTTGCGGTAATGACGACCTCCTCAAGTTCCCTGTATAAACTGTCTGAGGGGATCGGGACCGTATCGGCAAGCCTGGGCTCCTGGGCAAAACCGGCTGAATTTCCAAAGATCAGAAATCCAGTGAACAGGAATACCGGCACGATGCAAAGGAATTTTTTCATATCCCCTGCAAAATTAATGAATTTACCCTCCAGGAGACTGCCTGATGCTGGTTTTACAAATTTTATAACCCGACCCTTGGAGGGTCCGTGACCCCCAAGGGTTTAAATAACGCACCAATGGTGCTAAATGCCCCATATAGCTGAGGTCTCTTTTAATGCCTGGATATCACAGGGAAAATAATTTTCACATTATTAATAATAAAAATTCCAGGCAACCAATACACACGCAATCCAACCATAACAATACTTGCCAACAATATTAATTAAAATTTTGAATATCATTGTTTTGCTAAATAAAAAAAAACCGATTCTGACTCTTGGTCAATATTTATAATTCGTACCTTTGCAACAACCAAATTGTATTCTCATGAAAAACCATACTTATTTAACCTATCTTATTTTATTGATCTTCTGTTGTTTTTCCCTTGAACTTGTTGCTCAGGTGCGCATCAACGATGGAATCACCGGTGGCACGAACAGTGCCCTGCTTGATATCAATTCTCATGACAAAGGGCTGTTGGTCCCCCGTCTTAGTACAGTCAGACGTGACCAGATTCCCTCGCCTGCAACAGGGCTTTTTATTTACAATACAACTACAAGTCATTTCAATTATTACAACGGCAATTCATGGTACCAGATTGAATCTACACCCGTTTCAAACATTACCGGAACGAAAAGGCCGGGTGGCGGGATTTCTATTTCATCGATCGCGAACAAACTGCCAGACAGTTCTGCCATGCTGGATGCAAGCGATACCATCAGGGGTTTCCTGCCTCCCAGAACCACCCAGGGAGCGATCATCAACCCTGAAAACGGATTGATTATTTACGATATTTCCAGCAACCAGCTGAAATATTTTTTCGACACCAAATGGTACCCGGTTTGTGCTGTCCTCACTGAGACATCCGGACCAGCAACCGGAACCCAGGATTCTCCTGGTGTTGCGATCAACACTAGCGGCGCAGGCCCCCATCATTCGGCAATCGTAGATGTTACTTCGTCCAGCAAAGGGATGCTGATCCCACGCCTGACCAACCTTGAACGGGATGAGTTATTACCGGCAACCGGGCTCACCATTTTCAATACCTCTGCTAAAACAATTGAGTATTTTGATGGCACCACCTGGCTGGCAATGAATATCATATTGCCTGTAGATGTCACCATTTCTGCCACTGCCATGCAGGTTTGTGCCGGAGTTGAAGTGATTTTTACCGCAACCCCGATCAACGGAGGAGCGAATCCTCAATTCCAGTGGAAAATCAATAACACCGCCATCACCGGTGCAACCAATTCATCCTATACTTACGCCCCGCAGAACAATGACCAGGTTACGTGCAGTTTAACATCCAGCCTGGTCTGTTCATCCGGAAGCCCGGCCACATCAAATGTATTAACCATGACGGTTTTTCCGCTTTTGCAGGTCGCTGTCTCGATCCAACCGGCGGTTAACCCTGTTTGTGAACATACACTGGTAACATTTACGGCAACCCCCTTCCATGGTGGCACTGCACCGTTGTATCAATGGAAATTGAACGGGGATGATATAGCCGGGGCGACTAATGCTACTTATTCTTTCATCCCTGTAAACGATGATGCCATTTCGTGCGAACTTACTTCGAACGCGGTCTGCCCCTCAGGCAACCCGGCTGCATCCAATGTCGTTTACATGACGGTAAATCCGTTATTGCCAGCCAGCATATCGATTGCTCCATCGGCCAACCCGGTTTGTGCGCAGACCTCAGTAAAATTTACGGCTTCCGTCATCAATGGCGGCATTTCGCCGTTGTATCAATGGAAGCTGCAGGGCAATGATATCCCAGGGGCAACCAGTTCTGAATATATCTATGTACCAGTGAACGGTGATATCATCACCTGCAAACTTACCTCCAGTGAACCTTGTGCCATTAACAATCCTGTAGTTTCCGGTGGGGTGACCATGACCGTCCATCCGCTTTTACCGGTCAGCATTGCCATTGCACCCTCGGCAAACCCTGTTTGCGCGCAAACACAGGTAACATTTACTTCAGTTGTCCTGAATGGCGGGTCAGCGCCGGTGTATCAATGGAGACTGTATGGCGCAGAAATTCACGGGGCAACTGATGCCACTTATTCCTACGTCCCTGTGAATAATGATCCGGTTTCCTGCCAGGTGATTTCCAATGCCACCTGTGCCATTGACAATCCTGCCATTTCAAACGAAGTGCTCATGACGGTTCATCCACTTTTACCGGTCAGCATATCCATTGCGCCATCGGCAAACCCGGTTTGTGCGCAGACACAGGTGACCTTTACATCAGCCATCGTGAATGGCGGCACTGCACCGTTGTATCAATGGAAATTAAACGACAATGATATAAGCGGGGCAACTGAAGCTTCCTATACCTATGTTCCTGTGGAAGGCGATGCGATTACCTGTAAACTGACCTCCAATGCCATTTGTCCGACAGGGAACCCGGCCATTTCCAATGTGATAACCATGACGGTTTACCCGCTTTTACCAGTCAGCATAACCATTACACCTTCAGGAAACCCGGTTTGTGCACAGACTTCGGTTACATATACCTCTGCCATTACGAATGGCGGCGCGGCACCATCCTATCAATGGAAACTGAACGGAAATGACGTACCTGGGGCGACTGATGCTGCTTTTACCTATGTACCGGTGAATGATGATGTGATCACATGCAAACTGACTTCAAACGCTACCTGCGCTACCGGCAATCCGGCCATTTCAAACCCGGTAACCATGACGGTTCATCCGCTTAAACCGGTCAGCATTACCATCGCACCATCTGATAACCCGGTTTGTGCACAGACATCGGTAACATATACTTCGACCATCGTGCATGGCGGCGTTGCACCTTTATATCAGTGGAAACTGAACGGAAATGATATCCCGGGTGCAACCAATGCTTCTTATACGTTCGTCCCCGTGGATGGCGATGCAATCACCTGCAAACTGACCTCCAATGCTGTTTGTGCCGTTGACAACCCTGCCCTCTCGAATGTGGTGACCATGACCGTTCACCCGCTTTTACCGGTGAGCATTTCAATATCACCGTCGGCAAATCCGGTTTGTGCGCAGACTTCGGTCACATATACCTCCTCAATCATTCATGGCGGATTTGCTCCTTTATACCAGTGGAATTTAAACGGGAATGACATTCCGGGGGCAACTGAATCCACCTACACCTATGTCCCGGTGGACGCTGATGCAATTACCTGCAAACTGACATCCAATGCAACCTGTCCGACGGGCAACCCGGCCATTTCGAATGCAGTGATCATGACGGTTCACCCGCTTTTACCGGTCAGCATTTCAATCTCACCATCCGCAAACCCGGTTTGTGCGCAGACATCTGTCACCTATACATCAGCCATCACGAATGGTGGTTTGGCCCCGTTGTATCAATGGAAACTGAACGGAACGAATATCCCGGGGGCAACCGATGCGACTTATACCTATGTCCCGGTGAACGATGATGTGATCAGTTGCAGGCTGACTTCCAATGCAATTTGTGCAATTGACAATCCTGCCATTTCGAATTTACTGCAGATGACGGTGCATCCGCTGTTACCGGTGAGCATTACCATTGCACCTTCTGCAAATCCGGTTTGTGCGCAGACAACGGTCACCTTCACTTCAACCATCGTAAATGGCGGCCTGGCCCCGTTGTATCAATGGAAACTGAATGGAAATGACATTCCAGGAGCAACCAATAATGCGTACTCCTATGTTCCCGTTAATAATGATGCGATCACCTGCAAACTCACTTCCAATGCAACCTGTGCCATCGACAATCCTGCCATTTCAAACGAGGTAGAAATGACTGTCTATCCACTTTTACCGGTCAGCATTACCATTGCGCCATCTGCAAATCCGGTTTGTGCGCAAACCACGGTAACATTCGTGTCAAACATCACGCATGGCGGTTCTGCGCCGTTGTATCAATGGAAAGTGAATGGAAGTGACGTCCCCGGTGCAACCAATGCTAACTATGCATACGTACCCGTCAACAATGATGTTGTGCAATGTAAACTGACCTCTAATGCGACATGCGCTATCAACACCCCGGCCCTCTCCAACGTAATTGTCATGATCGTCAACCCGTTGCTGCCAGTGAGCATTTCAATTTCACCCTCGGTTAACCCGGTTTGTGCATTGACACCGGTTACATTCTCATCAACCAATATCAATGGGGGCTCTGCACCATTGTATCAATGGAAATTGAACGGAACGGATATCTCAGGTGCAACCAATGCAACGTACATCGGCTCCCTTACAAGCAGCGGGGCTATTACCTGTAGGATTACCTCCAGCGAAACCTGTGCAACAGGAAGTCCTGCCATTTCAAACACGATCAATATGACCGTTATCCCGCTGATCCCGGTGAGCATTTCGATCACTGCCTCGGCAAACCCCATATCGGTAGGAACACCGGTAACATTTACAGCTACTTATACCAACGGGGGTTCTTCACCGCTTTTTCAATGGAAAAAGAACGGAACATCTATATCGGGGGCAACCACTACCACTTATACCTACAACCCGGTAAATAACGACAATGTAACCTGTGTGCTTACCTCCAGCCTTACAGGATGTTTGTCAGGGAACCCGGTCGTTTCAAACGTCATTGTCATGCTTGTTGCCGATGCGGGAGGCGCCTGCCCTGGCACCCCTACTGTTACCTACTCAAACAAAACGTATAACACGGTACAGATAGGCGTTCAATGCTGGTTCAGGGAAAACCTCGACGTCGGGCTGCGCATTGACAATACCGTAACACAATCCGACAACCAAATCATCGAGAAATACTGTTATGCCAACCTTCAGTCGAACTGCGATATTTATGGCGGTTTGTATAAATGGGACGAATTAATGAAATATGTTACTACCCCCAGGGCACAAGGAATATGCCCGGATGGCTGGCACGTACCAGACAGTACACAGTTTGGCATATTGTCAACCTTCCTTGGAGGCGATGCGGCCGCAGGACAGAAGATGAAAGAGGCGGGGACTGTTCACTGGCTGACTTCCATTTATCCGGGAAACAATTCGAGTGGTTTCACGGGGTTGGGCAACGGGCATCTTTTCAGCGGAGCCTATGTAAACATGTACAAGTTTGGCTATTTCTATACTTCAACACAGAATTCAACAACCGATGCCTGGTATCGCAACCTGGCATATACCGGATATTCCTTGTTCAAAAACCTCAACACGAAGACAACACCTGAGGCCGTGCGCTGTTTGAAGAATTGATTAAATCAGGATCTTCCGATCAAATCGAGGATTCCATTGATGAAGGTGAGGGGGTGCGGCGGATTCCCGGGAACATAGAGATCCACAGGATGGATGTCTAAAAATTCCCGGTTAATTGCCGCACTTCCGCTGAAAATACCGCTGCTGATGGCATCGGTACCTGCCAGGATGATCAGTTTCGGGGATGGGATGGCATCATAACAGATCTGAAGGGCTTCGGACATGTTTTGTGAAATGGGGCCGGTGATGACGATGCCGTCGGCATGGCGGGGTGAAGCAACGAATTCAATGCCATACCGGCCCATGTCGAAGTTCACATTCCCGGATGCATTCAGTTCCATTTCGGTTGAATTATCACCTGCCGCCGAAACCTGGCGAAGTTTCAGCGCGTGCCTGAAAAATGAGTGAATTTCATTTCGTACCCGGGCGGGATCAAGCCTTACAGGCTGATCGGTTCCGGAGGCAACCATGAGCCGCTCCCGGATATTGGTGGCGATCTTATGGTCGTTGGTAAACCTGATCCTGCCGGGAAGTGCAAATTCACACTCCCTGCAGAAGACACATTTTCCCAGGTCGATCGTACAAGTGACAGAAAGCCCGCCTTGAACAGTGGCATTCACTTCGATCGCGTTGACAGGACACATGTTGCTGATCATCTCTGTTTCACCAACGCTGATATCGCCGCTGATGACCGGGCGGCCACGGAAAATTTCAGGCAGCACAGCATTTCGAAGGTCCGGAACAAATTGCATTCCATGACGGCGAAAAATGTTGATCTCTTTTAATGGCATTTCTGATTTATTAGTTTTCGCATAATCCCGCGCCTACGGTGCGGGAAACCACTTGATTTCTGCCGGGCTTGCAAATTGGAACTCCGACGCAGCTTAATGACTCTACCCTGTTACCCTGTTACCCTGTTACCCTGTTACCATTTATAAATCGTTCCCGCAATAACTCAGGTTAAAACTCTTGTTGCACAATGGAAAATCAGAAATTTCCTGGTTTCTTACCGCAAGTGCCAGTGCCATCCAGTTGTGCAGGGACGGGTCTTTCGCTTTATAATGAACCATCCTGCCGGTATCATCTGTGATGGCAACATGGCAGATCTCTCCCCGCCATCCTTCAACAAGCGAAATTGCCAGGGATTGTTTTTGATTTTCTATTTTCCCAATCGTCAATTGTAAATCGTAAATCGTAAATTCTTCCAATAGTTCCCTGATCACTGCCATGGATTTTTCCACTTCCAGTTTGCGCAACATGGCCCTGGACCAAACATCTCCTTTATGCAGCATCACAGGTTCATAAGAGTGTTCAATGTATGTTGAAAAAGGGTGTGACCAGCGGATATCCCGGTACATTCCGCTGCTTTTTGCAGCCATTCCCACCGCACCGATCAACGATGCCTGCATGGTCGTCACTTTTCCCGTCCCCTCAAAACGGCCAAGGACACTGGGCAGGGAGAATATCCGATCGGTAATCTGAATAAACCGGCCCTCCACTTCTTTCAGGTTTTTTAAAATCACAGCACTGATTTCAGCGGTCAGCGGGTAATGGCTCCCACCGGGCCGGATCAATCCTTTCCCGAACCTGTTGCCGCACCAAAGCTGGGTTGTATTGATGATGATGGTCCGCAGGGCCTCGTTCACCACCTGCCCGAACTGGTAGGCGATGTCGGTGCAAAGTGCTGCGGTGTCGCCAAGATGGACCGCAATCCGTTCGAGTTCAAGGGCGATGATCCTTTCGGCAGATAATTGCGGGGAAACAGTGATCCCTGCCAGCGATTCAATCAAAGCCGCATATGTCAGCGCATGGCCGACCACGGTATCGCCGGCAATGCTTTCAGCCAGGATGGATTGTTCCAAAACACCCTGCTTTTGTATAAATAACTGCTCCACCCCACGGTGCTGGTAACCCAGGTGAATTTCAAGATGAAGGACCTGTTCCCCATGACAAATAAAGCGAAAATGGCCCGGCTCGATGATGCCTGCATGGATGGGACCTACTCCCACTTCATGAAGTTCAACCCCTTCGATGGTATAAAAAGGATAGTTGTTCATCGTTTGCGCCTGATCAGCCCGGTTGGATGGATAGCGGATGGGCTTCAACCAGGGATGGTCCGGAAAATTGATGCCGAAGTTTTCATGGATTTCACGCTCAAAAACATGAAACTGAAAATGTTTTGCGGTAATTGATGAAAGTGAAACAGCAGGTTCCAGAGGATGTTCATGCGAGAAAATCAAAATGGCATGGTTTTCATCAGCGGCCATGCAGCAGATAAACTTATATTTCCCGGTCTGAGGCAGAACAAAATAGGCGATGCAATGGGTTCCCTCTTCGCCCATCAGGCGGTCGAGGAATAACAGGAAGTCATCATATTTTAAAACCGGAATATCATCCAGGATTACCGTTCCCGGATTGGTCAGCAATTCGATATACCTGTTGTCTATCATTATTTCGGCAGTGACTGGATGATTGATTCGATGAGTTGGCGAAACGGCTCAGGCTGAGCAAAGCAAATGAAAATAACCAAACCGAACAAAATGAACTGGCTGGCCGACTGCCACGGATTTACCTTTTGCAGGTCATGCAGTGGTTTTTCACGTGGCTGTGAGTAGACGATGTGTAACACCCTTGTAAGCAATGCGTACAGCACAAAGCACAGCAACAGGGCGACAACCACCATGAGCCACCAGGCCCTGTTTGCAACCAGTGCTTTCATTAAATACAGTTCTGAAATGAACATCCCGGATGGCGGGATGGCTGTGATGCAAAGAAACCCCAGCAACAGTGCCGTGGCACCGGCAGGATAGAGCGACATGTAATTTCCCGATTCGTCGAGTTTGTAAGTACCCATCACTTTATACGATTGCCCCATCTGGTAAAATAATCCGGCCTTTGTAAACGAATGAAGAACAATGTGGAGTATGGCGGCATAGTAGCCTATTCCGCCGATGCCGAGCGCGATGGCAACAATCCCCATGTTTTCGAGGCTTGAATAGGCCAGCATCCGTTTGTTGTGTTTTGCTTTGAGCATATATCCTGCAGAGACAAGCAAGGACAGTACACCGGATAAAATCAGCACATGGTTCATAAAAGGCAGAATGGTGGTGGCTGAGAATAGTGCGTAGATGCGGAAAATAGCAAGAAATCCTACATTCATCAACGTGGTGGATATAAAAGCACTGATGGGCGGCGGTGAAACGGTGTGGGCATCCACGGTGACGGTGTGCATCGGGAAGAGGCCCATTTTGGTACTATAACCTACCAGGACAAACACAAATGCTATTTTAAGATATAGCGGGTTGGCCATTTTCGCAATATCAGTAATGCTGTCGAATGAAAGGTGCAACAAACGCGCATCATGAACGGTAAATCCGAGAAATAAAATACCGAGGTACGCCAGGGCGATCCCTACAGAACATACAAACACATACTTCCAGGTTGCTTCCAGCGCCATTGGCGTGCGGTCGTGATAAATGAGTGCCGCAACCGCCAGTGTGGTCGCCTCCACGAAGATCCAGACGATGGTCATCCCATTGGCCAGGTATGCCCCCGACATTGCAGCGATCAGCGCGATCAGTGCAGCGTGATAGATGGAATAAACCCGTGGTCCGGCATCCTTCACATAAATAAAACCATGGTAAACAGTGGTGATGGTGAGTATCGAAAGAATGGACAGCAGTAAAACACCCAACGGATCGAAGGTGAAATAATCCAAAACGGTTTCACCAAGATGGAGCCAGGCAAATCCTGAAAACGCAATATGAACGGCTACGTATAATATCGTCAGCAAGCGTGCCAGGGATTTGTGATGCACAAATCCCACAACTGTCGCCGTCAGGAGCGAAATCCCGAAAAACCCAATCAATATAAATCCGGCATCAACCATGGTTTCGATATACCTCATCCCCTAACCCATTCACCGACACGGAGAAGCGGAATTTCCTCTTCAAAGAGAGAAGGGGGTCATTGTTAATCATCTTTCAACATTGTTAATTCGTGGGCACTTTGCTTCAGGCGCATCACAAATATTCCAAGGATCAGCACGCTGACAAAAATATCGAGCAGGATACCGATATTGATCAGCATCGGCATCTCGCTCCCGATCGCCATGGAGAGCAACAAAACGGCATTTTCAATCACCAGGAATCCCACGAGGTGAGAAAAAATCTTTTTATGCGAAATGATCATAAAAAGCCCTGTGAACACTGCAAAGAATGCCACGATGAAGTATATCATGGTTGCCGGGGCAGTGCTCATGGAAAATGAAACAACAATGCTCAGTAAAAGTCCCATGGTGACAAAGATCAGGGAATAAAACCCTGGTAAAGCCTTGTCGTGAACCCTTGCTTCCCCCGTTTTGCTGATGATGCGGAACAAGAGGAACGGGACAACGAGCACTTTGAATACCAGTGTTTCTACGGCCACGAAGATCAAGGTTGCCAGCGTGATGGCATGCAACTCAAGAAAAGACAATACAAAAAGCAATACTCCCTGGAACCCGATCAACCCGGCATATATCGGAAATCGTTCTGTCATGCTGAGATAGATCAGGGTGATGGCAAAAACGATAACAAGCAGGACATTCATCTTCAGATCATTTTAAAAGTGATCAACAATACCAGGATAAAGGCCACCAGGGCGATCGAATTCAGGGTGACGATGAATTGCGGGTTCCTCACAAGTTTCTTCCTTGCCCTGAATGATTCCATGAGCCCGATCAGCGCTGCAAACACTATCTGGACGATGAAATAGACCCCAAACTGCATGACGGCGATCCACCCGTGCCCGATATTATTCACCATTCCATTCCCACTGTTCAATATCAATTGTTCACCGTTCACGATTAACTGCCGTGCATCCACAGGCACCAAAAAGTTTGCAATGAGCAATCCATACGTGGCGAATTTCAGCGTGGTGCCGATGTGAACCAGTGCCAGGTCAAATCCGCTGTGGTCAAGGATCATCACCTCGTGGATCATGGTCAGTTCGAGATGTGTTTTCGGATCATCCACCGGCATGCGGCTGTTTTCAATCATCGCGATCTGTACCAGCAAATAGACTGCTATGAACCCGATGATGAAAGAGTTATGTCCGGCAAACTGAAACGTGTCAAAGATCTGATGCATAGATGTATGGCCGGTCAACAATGCCAGTGTGCCGAATAAAATAAAAAACGCAGGTTCAGCCAGCATGGAATAAAGCGCTTCACGATTTGCGCCCATCCCTTCAAAACTGCTGCCGGTATCAAGCGCACCAAGGATGAAAAAGAATTTACCAAGGGCAAGAAGGTAGGCAAAAAGCACAAAATCGCCTTCAAACCCCAAAGACGAATTCATCCCGGGAAAAGGGAGCAAAAGAAGGGCGCAAATCACGGTTGCCAGGTAGACTGACGGGGCCAGCCGAAAAACAAAACTCGTGGTGGAACTGATCACGCTGCCTTTTTTCAGCAAAACCAGGATATTTTTCCATGGCTGCAGGATGCCAGGCCCTTTGCGGCCACTCGCAAGGCTTTTTACCCGGAGGATGATCCCGGGGAAAAAGAGTGCGGTGAAAATGGCCAGTATAAATCCCATTACAGTATGTTCAGGTAAAGTAAAACAAAAATGATCATGATGAAGATGAAGGCATACAATATATAATGCTGGATGTTTCCCGTTTGCAACCGTGCAATATTCTTTAATGCCAGCATGGAGCGATCTGTAATTTTATTGAAGGCTGTGCGGAAGATATCCAGCGGCCGCTGTGCAAAAAACCGCTTGCCGGGGAAGATATCTTCTTCGTGAATACCGGCATATTCAATTTCTTTGGGAAAAATCGGATTTGCAAGCTCGGCAAAATTCGCGGCAAATGATGTCGCGGTGTACTGCTGGCGGGCAGTTCCGGCAGTATAGCCACACCCCCATGTGGGGCCGTAGGATACCTTGCCCGGTTTCAAAACGATCTTTCTCACGATCATCAATACAACCACAACCATGATCAGGATGATTCCCATGAGGCTCACCTTTGAGAGGGCCGGGACCAGTGGCGGCATCACCTGTTCCACATTCAACCGGAACTGCGCTCCGATCATTCCCAACAGGGGAGACAAAAACAACATCGGGGCCAACCCGATAAGCAGGATGACCGAGGCGATCAGCAATTTTGGAAACATCATCTCCCCGGTAACCACATTTTCTTCCATGTGAACTTCTGAACGAGGAGCGCCTAAAAATGCAATCCCGAATGCTTTTGAAAAACCAAAGAGGGCCAATCCGCCAATGAGTGCCAGGGCCATGATGGACAGGAGCATCGACATGACCTGGAAGACTGAACCGGCCTTCATTCCCGCGAAGAGGCCGTAGTAGATCAGAATTTCCGAGACAAACCCGTTGAGCGGCGGCAACGCACAAATAGCCATGGATCCAAACAGGAACAGTCCGGCCGTTCGGGGCATTTTGTGAATCAACCCGCCCAGCAGCTCCAGGTTCCGCGTATGGGTTGCTTTATATACCGAGCCGGCGCAATAAAACAGCAATGACTTAAACAGTGAATGGTTGAGAACATGAAGCAATCCGCCTCCGAATCCAAGGATGGCGAGTGCGGTATTGTGCGCTCCCAGTCCAAGGGCACCCAGGCCGATCCCCATGCCAATGATCCCAACATTTTCGATGGTTGAATAGGCCAGAAGCTTTTTCAGGTCGGTTTGCGCGATCGACATCATGATCCCGAACAGCCCCGTGAGGGAGGCAATGATCATGATGATAATGCCAATGTTGTATGCATCGGACCGGACATACGTGAGCACCCTGACAATACCAAAGATGCCCATCTTGATCATCACCCCCGACATGACCCCTGATACATGCGACGGAGCGGCGGGATGAGCCTCAGGAAGCCATGTGTGAAATGGAACGAACCCTGCTTTCACTGCAAACCCGGCAAAAAACAGGAAGAAGAGCGGTAAATTTGGCCTGTTGATAAAATAGGTACGCAATCCTTCAAAACCAAAAACCCCGGTGACAGCTTCGGCAAGAAGGAAGCCGATAATCAGCAGAACCAGTCCAACATGCATCTGGATCAGGTAATTGACGGCTGTTTTGAGTGTTGTTCGTTTTTCAGCCTCAAAGAGGATCAGCATGAACGATGAAACAGCCATCAACTCCCAGCTGATCAGGAAAGCGGTGCCCTCGCGCAGCATCAGCACACACAACATGGAAATGTGCAGCCATGTGTAACTGAAATAATGCAAGGCAAACTGGGCTGATGTTTTGGTTGCCCGGTATGAGCGGAGGTACCCGTTTGAATAGAGTAATCCGGTGAGTACCGTGAAATTGGTTATTAAAATGAAAAAGGCGCTGAGGCTGTCGATGGAAAAGGTAATTGTACCCGGGAGACCTTCAGCAATAAATACCTGTGAAGCACCCGCCGGATCAAGCAACACCATTGCGGCCGGTACCGATGTCAGCAGGATGATGAGTAAGGTAACGATCAGCGTATAGATGTACCGTATCCCCGATGGCATGATCAGGATGAAGAAGGAGAGGATAACCGGTAAGAAAATGGCAATGTTTTCCATTGGATCATGCAAAGTAACGGAAAATCGTGACAGATAACAACCCCACCCTGAATCCCTCCCCAAAAAGGGAGGGATTTTCTCCCCCTTCCCTGTTTATGGAAGAGGGTCAGAGGGGATGGGGTAAGGATAGGGGCAGAAAAAAGCCGGAACCCCAGCAATTGGGATTCCGGCTTTTCTGCTCCCTCCCCCTTAGGGGAGGGTCGGGGTGGGGTTTCTCCTTCCCCCATGGGGGAGGGACGGGGGTGGGGGTTACCTCGTCTTGATCAGCTTGATGGTTTCAACATAATCATCAGCAACGACTTTCACGAAGTAGAGTCCGTCAGGAACGGTGGAGAAGCGGAATTCATGACTCTTATCTCCTATCATTCTTTCGGTGATTACCTTCTCGCCACGCATGTTATAAACCTCAACACTCACATTGCCATAGAGTTTGTCGCCTTTCTGTACAAGTGTGAAGTTGCCCGTGGTCGGGTTTGGATAGATGGCAAAGTTGGCCTGTTCAAAGCTAACCTGCGTGTCTTCTTTGCCTGCAATCACTGCCGGCATCGATGGCGAAGAACCTCCGCAATAGCTAGTAGCAATGATGCCGTGCATATAGCCACCGCTCTTAATCCAGGTATTTGGTTCGTACAGGATATTTGTACCTGAGATGAAGTTGGCGCTGCCGCCGCTCTCAACCGTGAAACCGGAAACCGTGATGGTACCCGTTGCATTGTAACAAGGGGTCTGACCCGAAGTGACAGTGGTATTGGTAACGGTGAGCGTAGCTGGTACTGAAGAGTACGGAATGGCAAGGCCGGTGATTTCGGCATCGCCCATGAATCCGCCAACCAGTGTAAGTGTGCCTGTTGCGAGATCCACTGTCATTAATTGACCTACGGTGGGGGTCTCAGCGGCTGCATACATCGTACTGGAGGCATAATCATATTCCATATCCTGGGCATACGACAAATCCAAACCGGCAGCTCCTACATCAGTACTGGTCGGACCAACCGGATTGATCTTGAAGAGATGGTCCGTTGTAATGCCTATGGCATAGAGATATCCGCTGCCATCTGTGGCAAGGTTGATCAGAAGTTCGCCCGCGGCAATGGTTCCGATGAGCGTGGCCGCACCTGTTGCGGGAATGATCGAATACAAATTATTGGTCAGTGCAACATCGTCATAATCAACACCATACATGATGCCAGCCGTATGATCATAGGTGATGCCCGTGAAAGATCTGCTAAGGCTTGCCAACAGGGTCATTGCTCCGGTAGCCGGGTCGATGTTATACCATCCGCCACCAGTGTAATAATCCGGGTCATAATATTCCGAACCATACCATCTGCCGGCAGCCCATGTGCCTGCGCAAATAAAATCTTCAGATGTTTGAGGACCAAGTGAAACAATGGTACCAGGGGCTTCCTTGTAGAAGAACCCCGGTCCTACAGGCAAACCGCTGGTTCCTGCATAGGCAACATACCCATAGAAACGGGTATAATTGTAAGCAGTGCCGGATACAGTCTGGCAGTTGTTGGCGGGTTCCAGGTCGGTTCCAAGATTAGTACAAGCCGTAGCAGTATAACTTCCGATCGTGGGAGTCCAGGTGTCGAAAATAACCACCTGTGATGCATTCGGTGCAAGTGCAGTAACCGTTTTAACCGAAGAATAGGAACCAATGGTCATGGTTACATTGAACGTCTCGGTATTGGAGCCGAAGTTTTTCACGGTTGCTTTCGGGTTCATCGGCGTAAGGTCGGATACGGTTGGGATGTTGTCGATGGAAAGCGTACCAACATCATGGGCCAATGCCAAGGTAATGGAGATATCATCAACCATCAGCAAATCCATATTCAGGGCGCTGTATCCATGCCATCCGACATAATAAATACCCGGTGTGACAATCACCATGTTCCCGACACCTTCAGAAAAGGTGGTGGAGGTAATATTATTATTATCGAATATCGCAGCACTGGTCATGCTGGCGGCGTCGGGATTGCTTCCCCATTTGACTTCCATTTTTTCAGGATAGGAAGACAAAGCTGCCTTGTACCAGAAACTCACCTTATAAGTGCCGGCAGCCAGGTTCAATGGAGCTGTGAAGAACCAGTCGTCCATGGCAAGTGCAGCATTATAATGGATATCGATGCAATTGGGCGCAGACCTGGAATAACTGGTAGTTGTTTGCCACAAATAGGCGTCCCCGTTGTCATTCGTAACCGTCATACAGGGAGGAATCGTTGGGGCGGTTACTGCGTCAAAGTTCTGAGTATAAGGAATGGAGAAAGAACCGCACAATGTATTAAAGGCATACGGGCCTGCCCATACCGTATAGGATGGACCGCAGTTTGTCCTAACGTAAAATTGATAGGTAGTGCCTGAACTCAGACCGGATATCGGGTTGGTTGTGCTGGAAGTGGTAGGCGTTCCGGCACCTGCAGGTGGCCCGAACGGAGCTATTCCATAGGCATATTCCCAGTTATTTACAGTGCCCACCGGAGTCCATGCCAGGTTGGCGGTGGTCAGGCCGATGCTGTTTGCAGTAAGGTTGATGGGTTCCGAACAAGGAGGTGTTACATCTACACAAAAATCATCAAAGCCCAGGTCATAGGGCGTATAATTATTGCTGACCCTCACCATGAAATAGTATGTTCCTGTAGCCGGTGGTACGAAAGTTCTTTTTGCCGGGGTACATACTGCAGTAGTGGTGGTTGCGGCGACAACAAAAGAGGTGCCAAGTACCGTTGCGCCAGTTCCTGTTTGGGAAGAATTGACCAAAGCATCGCCGGTCCAGCCGCTATAGCTATCGCCAATCCAGTTAAATTTAAAATCGTATGAAATACCCACTGTAAGGTTAATACCTGGTGTGATGAGGAATTTATTCGATGTTGACGGGTTCCAATTCACATAGATATAGTTTGGTGCTGAGCAAGGATCATTGTAAGTGATGGTAGTGGCATCGGCCGTTGTCCAGGGTGTTCCTGATGCAGATTCAGCTTTCCAGCACGGGGGCAGGATGTTGTTGCCGATGGTGGTCATGGCATCAAAGGTTTCGCACCATGGAATGGCAACAGAGGCGCATGCCGTGGTGAAGGTCATCGGGCCTGTCCAGGCGCTGTAAGTTCCGCTGCAGTTGGCCCTTACATAGAAATCATAGGATGTACTGGCTAACAACCCTGAAACCGGTGTGGGGTTCGCAGTGGTGGGGGTGCCTGTCGCTGCAGGAGTAAATCCGGTAAGCCCTATCTGGTATTGCCATGCAGTGGCGCTTCCTGTTTCTGTCCAGCCAAGCTGTGCAGTTGTAGCGCCTACAGAACCGGCTGTAAGGTTGATAGGTGCGGGACAGGAAGGAGTGGGCTCCACAACGATCTGATCAAGATAGATGCCATCTTCATCTCCCTGGCTGAAACAATGCCATCCGACGTAGTAAGTACCACTACTCGATGGGGTGAAGGAACTGGTGCCCAGTGTATAGACAGCAGTAGTAAAGTCAGTCAGGCTGAAAATGGCGGAACTTGTCATGGCTGAAGCAGCGGGAGCGTTGCCCCATTTGACTTCAAGACGTTCAGGATAGGTTGCGCTCACTACACGGTAGTAGAACTTGACATCGTAACTAACGCCACCGGTAAGGATTAATCCGGGTAAAAAATACCAGTCGTCCATCGCAAACCCGGCAGCACTGTAACCAATAGAAAGTTTATTGGCACCATTGTAGGTAGTTAAGGTTGAAGAAGCCCATTTAACAGCGTCGCCGTTCACATCCTGAACTACTCCGCAACCTACAGCAGGGGTTGTATAGGAATCGAAATTCTCGGTAAATGGAACTCCATATGCGCCGCATATGGTGGTGAAACTCCATATCGGGCCATTTGTGGTCAAAGCACCATTGTGTTCAATGACCTGCTACTGATATACTGTATTGTTTGAAAGACCCGAATAGGGATAAGAACCTGTGGCGCCTGCAGCGGCACCGGTAACAACCTGGGTCATGCTTCCTGTAGGCCCGAATTTAAGGTCGTAGGTGGTTGTGTTTGCACCGAAAGTCCAGGTTGTAGTACCACTGGTGGCCACTCCTGTGGCTGCATCGGCCGGGCTAGGCGTGGTCGGTGGCAAAGGAGTTCCACTTACAGGAGGTGAAAAAGTGTAGGTTAACCCGACAACTGGAATAACACCTACTCCAAAAGTACAGGTTGCCGCATTTGTACCTCCGGCAGTAGTTGCTGACCAGTCGGTCAATGTTGTCCTGTTGTTGTAGGCTGTATTTGAAGTTCCACGCAATCCTACCTGAAATGTAGTTGAACCACTCGTTGCAGTGATCGTACCGCCGTAAACGAATTTGATGGTTCCGGTTGTGGGATTCAATCTTGCCTGAACACTCACGATATGAGTAGTATAGCTGCTGCCATATTTTCTGACAGCCTGCCACTGAACAACAATATCGCCACCATCGTTTGTGTTATACGAAATTTTGGGAGATCCCGATCCTGCATTTACCAGGTCACCTCCGAAAGGTGAAATAGATGCTGAATAAGCTCCCGTTCCACTAATCGGGGTATAGTAGTATGTGGTTGGAGCAGTAGTTCCCAATGTCAAAAAACCATTGGATGTAACATACATGGTGGTATAAGCGGTTCCGGCAAAAGTGAAACTTGGAATTGTGATTGCAGTAGAAACCGACTCATCAAATGTTCCAGACCATAACACGGTTTCAGTACTAAGAGCCGTGTATGAACCTGCCGCGCTTGCAAAGGTGTAAGTACTCTGCGCCCACGAGCTGCCTGCCCACAGGAACATAACAATTAACAATGTAAATAGTTTTCTCATAATCATTTAGTTTGTGTTTGGTTAAAAATGAAGAAAATTCCCGGGAATATATATATAGTTTGAAATCTTGCTGATTTGGGATGATATGTGTTCCAACGCTATTAACATGTTACGCGGATGGGTTAACTCAATAGCTGAAAATGTTGTATACCAGGAAATTGACATTGAGACACTGCATCAAGGCAACTCAATCATTCAAAGTATTATTTGCAAACACAAGAAGTCAAATATATAAAAATATTCGATTCGAATATTTAAGCCATGGCATTTTAACATTTTTTAACAATCGTGAAAGTAATCGATTCCTCTGCGATTTCCATGGGTTTCACAATGGTTATGACGGTTTGTAAGCTCGTTTTAAATTGGTTCTAAATTGACTATACATAAAAAAAACGTGACAAGTGACGACCCCACTCTAAATCCCTCCCCAAAAAGGGAGGGACTTTCTTGGGGATGGGACGGGGATTGGGATATACAAAAGCCGGAACCCCGAATATCGGGATTCCGGCTTTTCTGCCCCCTCCCCCTTGGGGGAGGGCTGGGGTGGGGGTTTCTCCCTCCCCCTTGGGGGAGGGCCGGGGTGGGGGCCTACCTTGTCTTAACCAACTTCATGGTTTCTACATACCCGTCGGCAACCACTTTTACAAAGTAGAGACCGGAAGGAATTTCAGAGAAACGGAATTCATGCCTCTTCTCGCCGATCATCTGTTCCGTCAGGATCTTCTCCCCGCTCATGGTGTAAACATCCACCTTCACCGTTTCGTAAACTTTATCGCCCTTTTGAACAAGGGTAAAGTTTCCGCTGGTCGGGTTGGGATACAGGGTAAAGTACGATTTCTCCGTGGCAGGCAGCACCGGATCTACTCCGTCGGCAACGGTGATGATGGTAGCCGCTTTTGAACCGCAATAGCCCGTGCCGATATGCCCCCACATATAACCAACAACATGGGTGCCCGGATAATAAATGATGTTTTGCCCGGCGATCATCTCTACCTGGCCTTCGGCTGCAACATCAAAGGTGGTGAGGAAGTCGGGCGGTATGCCGGCAACAAAAATTGTCTGGGTGGCATTGTAGCACCTGGTATCGTGAACTTCCACATTCTGCAGGTTGTTGTCGAAAGGAACAGGTGGCAGCACCGTCAGGTTGAAATCGGGAGATACAGGACCATTGCCACAGGCATTGGTACCTTGAACGGTAATGACCCCGGAAACAGCCAGGTCGGAGAAGGAGACCGTGATGCTGTAGGTATTGTCACCGGCAGTGATGGATGCGCCTGCTGGCAATGACCACAGGTACCCGGTTGCATGATCGATCGGGGCTACCGCGTAAACAACACCTGTTTGTTCCTGTCGCACCGAAGATGTTCCGGTGATGGACCCGGCAGCAACCGGGAAAGGATTGACCGTTACGGGATAGCTGGCTGCTGCAAGTGCAGGGTGACCGGCAGCATTGTTGTAATTAACACTCACCGATTGCGAACCTACTGTATTCCAGGTAACAGTTGCAGTATGATCTGCCGGTGTTCCACCATCGGTGATGATACCGCCGGTTACATGCCAGTCATATCCTGAATTTCCTGCTTCCGTGGTATAAACATTCCCGGTGGAACCATTGCAGGCGGATGCCGGCCCTGACAGGGTCGGAGCCGGAAGTGTTACAAAGGTTTCATCCAGTCCGTATGCCGTGCCTGCGCTGCTGGTACCAGCCGCACGGTAATGATAGGTGGTGTTGGCAAGAAGACCGTTAACGGTATGGCTTACCGGGGTGGTGACATGTCCGGTGACAGGTGTTTGGTCGGCATTGTAAACCAATCCGTACGATGGGGTGGTGCCAAATTCAAAGGTGGCAGCAGTAGATTTGTAGTAAGCATCAACAGTTCCATGAAGTGTGGCGCCTGATGCTGTTAAATCGGTTGCGGCACCGGAAGCAACGATCGGAGGGCTTTCCACGGTGATGTTGTCGAGGTAGAGATTATTTCCGTAAGCACTGATAGCCGTGAACTTCAGCATGTTGGTGCCCGCAGGCAATTCCATGGAATGCGTGCGCCATTGTGCGGCAGTCGGAACAAACGGGTCGGTGGTTGCACCGGCCGTATTGAGTATTCCGGATGCACCACCCGGCATGGCCAGCAACAATGTCCAGGTTGAACCATAGGTAGTGGAATAGTAAACATCCATTTCGTCAACCTCTTCCGTAAAGGTGGCATACGCAAAATCGAATTTCAGTTTTGGTGTAACCATCCCGCGTAAGTCTATCGGCATGGTACCCAGCTGATAGGTGCCGGATTCCTGTGCATAGAAATTGGCAAAAGCAGATCCTGTTCCGCTGCCGTGGCTGCTGGAGCTGCGTGCCCAAAGATTGGTTCCTGAAACAGGGGTATTGGTCCAGCATGAAGGTGGGAAGGCAACACTTGAAAAGTTTTCACTGAGCGGGGCAACGGTTTCAGGACAAAGGGTCGTGACCGTTCCGGGTGATGTATAATCGCTGTTGCAATCGGTAGAGGCTTTCACTCTGAAATAATAGAGCGTACTTGGGTATAATCCGGTTATCACCTTGGAAACAACAGGATTGGTAACCGTATAGGAAACCGGGGTGCTGAATCCGGGATTATCAGCCACTTCTACTATATAAGAAATCGTGGCAGCCGAACCTCCGGCAGGAGCCGTCCAGGTCAAAGTAAAACCATCAGGGGTCCTGAACGAAGCCACAGGGGTTCCGGGGACAGCGGGGCAGGTGGCAAAGGATCCATCCGAAAATTGGTTGGTACATCCGCTGGCGCCATTGGCCGTGATTTTGAAATAGTACATGGTATTTCCGGCCAGCCCAGCCACGTTATGATCATACACCGAATTGGCAACCATGACCGGGTAACCGGCCACATGGCTGGCGAACAGATCATCAGTAGCCACATCGATGGTATAGTTTACAGGCATATTGCCCTCAATATAACCCCAGGTAAGGTGTGCGGAGTTTGAAGTAACTGCAGCATCCGGTCTGAACGGAGCGGCGGGGCAACTGGTTACCGTTACCGTTTGTGAACTGGGGCAACCAGCTGCTGATGTAGCAGTTGCGGTATAGGTCCTCGTCGTAACCGGCATGGTCCATACGGTTGGGTGGTTGCCGGTGCCGGTGTAGCCAATGGTGGCTTCCGCGTTGGTGTAGAGGTCGTCGTTAGGCGCCCAGGTGATGGGGGCGCTTCCTGTGCCGGTAATGCTTACATTGTCGATACCCCAGAAATAGCCCCAACTATCATCATATTTAAACCGGATGTATACCGAAGCATGATTTAAAGCACCGGCAGGCAATGCAATATTCTCTTGGGCAAAGGCTCCGACAAGGCCGGTGGTAGTACTATATGTTTTCAAATTGACCCAGTTTGTTCCATCAATGGAATAATCAACTTTTGCTGATTGGGCGTTGGATTTATAATAGTGATAAAAACTTAAACTGGCAACGGTAAAACCAACCGTGCTGAATGAAGGAGATTGTAGGATTGTTGCGGTTGTAACCCCGGAACCGGGAGCATCGCTGTTTGATAAATAAAACTGCGAATTATCATTGCTGTGCCATGTTCCATAAGTCTTATAAACATAAGCATCCGGCGTTAGGGTCCATACGGCAAGGGTAGGGTCTGTACCGCCGGTGGAATTGTTGATTTTTGTCCAGCCGTTGGTGGCACCATTGAAGTTTTCGCTTAAAATAACGGCACCAGTAATAATTCCTCCGCTTGCATCCAGTTGCTGGATCGCACCTGAAGGCAACGTTGCTGAGGCAGGGACAATGGTAACTGCCGTCGGACTAACGTTAACTATGACTGAAGTATTCACGGTGGCCGAGGCACATCCGCTTGCCGTTGTCGTCAGGTAGTAAGCGCCTGAAGCAGCTGTGGAGGCATTGGTAATAGCCGGGTTTTGATCGGTTGAGGCAAAGCCATTCGGACCGGTCCAGCTGAAGGTTGCACCCGGTATACTCGTCGTGCCCGAAAGATTGATCGATGATCCGCTGCAAACAGGTGAATTGCTTGAAGCGCCTGATACAGGAACCGGATTTACCGTTAATGTTGATAGTCCGTTACTTGTTACAGGAGTTCCGCAGGAAGAGGCGACAACTACCTCGTAATTATCAGCATCCGCAGAAGCAACTCCTGTAAGTGTCAACGTCGGAGTTCCGGCACTTGCATTATCTCCAATGGGGATGTTGGTGTAGTTTTTCTGCCACTGGTAAGTCAGGCCCGGTCCGGTAGCTTCCACCGTAAAGGATGCAGTTTGTCCGGCACATTTGATCACTGAAACGGGTTGAGTAGTGATTAATGCTCCGCTGGAAACAGTCACAGAGGTACTGGCTGTTTTGGAACACAGGTTAGGGTCGGTCACCGTCAGGGTATAGATTGTCGATTCTGCCGGCGAATTTATCAACGGGTTCGTGGTACCGATCACCGTGCTTCCATTGCTCCAGGAATAAGTGTACCCGACGCCATAATTCGAAATGTTCAGGGTGTAGTCTTCATATTCACCATATCCAACAGTCATCGTTGGCCCGGTAACCAGGCCGAGTTCGTTGACGATGACCCTCATCCTGGTAGCTCCGGATGATACAGTGCCTGGGATTGTAATGTTGGCGGTTTCGGTATGAGGACCGGAAGTAGTAGAACCTGAAAGATAAACAGCTTCACCTGCATCAGTAAATACACCATTTCTATTATAGTCAATATATACACCAATGGCATTGGAATATGAGGAACCGGTTGTAATTGTACTGACCGATAGCGGATAACTATTTCCGGCGGTGAAATTATATGGACCAAAAGCAGTGAAATTCGAGTAGCTGCCAGCAGTTCCCGTTGCAGTGCCAATACTGCCTGCCAATGAATTGATCGCTGTTGTATTATTTAAACTGCCGAAAGTAACATTCCCAAGGTCTTCATCAGAGACGGGATTAGTCACGGCAGGTGGTGCAATATACGAAGGGGTGGTTCCTGAATAATTAAAAAGTCCGGTCAGGGTGGTAGGACTGTTAGCACAAATAGGGTTTGCAGATGCCAGAACAGTTATGCTAATATCTTCCCGAACCGTTACGGTTGAGATAGCAGTATTCGCACACAAAGCAGCATTGCTTGCACTGCAGGTATAGATAATGGCCCCTGCTGTTGCGGTTTTAGCATAAACAGTCGTTGCACTTGAACCTGGTGTATATGCCAGGGTTGCTTCTGCATTGGTATATAAATTAGCAGCAGGAGTCCAAACATATGCATCATAATCAGATATTGTCGAAGTAACCGTCATGGCCGCAACGGCATTGTTGCAAACGGACTGGCTGGGGGTAATTGTCAATGCCGGTGTTGGGGTAACCGTTGCGATAACGGCACTGCGTGGGCTTGAACATGTGCTTTGTCCCGCAAAAATCATTTTCGGACGGGAACTGTTGGTGCTTGAGCCGGTAGATGTTCCACATAACGCTGAGGGTGTCAGATTATCTGCCCGATAATAGGCATTTGAAACAAAACTTGTGGCATCATATTTTACGGTAGCGCTGTTAGCAGAGGAACCTGAATTATTATTACTCCAGCAGGTTTCAACAACGATGTTAGACGAACCGTCCCAGTTGAAAGGGGAGGCAAAAGTGATGGTAAAAATCCCGTTGACTGGTGTGACTCCAGCAGGGGCTGTGGTAGTATAAACATTGGTTAACCCGGTTACAAATGAGGTTGTCAGGGCGGTTAATGCGGTTTGTCCAACACTGAGGTTGAACCCCTGGAAAACCATTCCCGTAGATGCTACAACATCAAATGACAAGGCCGTGATATTGCCGGCAGATAATCCTGCTGCCGATAATTCTGATGCTTTTACCAGGAATTGTGATTTATGTCCTCCCCAGAGATGGTAAAAAGGACTTTCAGATCCGGTACTGGTAGATGCACCAGCTCCAAGGGTTATATTTCCAAGGGTATACGTTTCTGCCCCTACATAAAAAGTTGTGGTTGAACTTATTGAAGGTGTTGTCCAAGGCGAACCGGTGCCAAGTGAGGTTCCACCCGTTAATGCGGTGTACCATGCCAGGGTTCCGCTGGAGGCGGTTGCACGAAGATTGACAGTCCCTGTTCCGCAACGTGTTGCGGGGAATGTTTCAGTGATTGTTCCTGAAGCACACAACGTGGTTGCATTGGCAGTCGGGCCTGTGGATGAATAATAGTTGCTGGCATCGACCGACCATGCTTTGTAATAATAAGCGGTAAGCGGATTCAGAAATCGATGGTTGTATCCTGAAGCAGGTCCGTTATAAATGACTGTACCTGCCGTTGGCAAGGGGTTGGTTTCAACATAGGGGGTCCCATTAGCAGGAGTACCGAAGGTATTTGTGCTGTTCATGGCAACCATGACATTCTGCCCGACAGAATTTTTTGTCCAGGCCAGGTCAATTTCAGAGGAACTGATCACGGTCGGAGTCAATGCAGTTGGCGGATCGAGTGTGATGGTACGGCTGCCGGCAGGGGCCGTTACAGTTGGGGCATGATCTACGGTGGCAACAGTGATGTTGGTGCATTGGCCATCAACAACATGGGTGGAAGTTGCTGCTAATGGGATGTCGTAGGTCAGCCAGAAATAATTGGTTCCGGGAAGCAACTCTTTCGAATCGGTAATGTCAAAAGAGGTCTGTAAAGGAGATGCGATCGTGGAACCGAACTGTGTCGTGGCGGCAAAAGTGGATGAATTGCCTGTCGACCATATTTTCGCATTGCTGATATCGCTGACAGCGGTTGTGCCCGTTGCATTCACGGTGAATTTGGTAATACTCAGTGGGTTGGCATTATCCGTGGTCACAACCTGGATCCCGAGAATGGCCTGGTTGGTTGAATTCTGAAGCACCGTCGCCGTACTCGCCTGCGTGGTTGTGCTGGAGGTGAAGGACATCGGAACACTTTTGGTGCCAACAACAAAATACCCCAGACTGGTAATAGTATTAGAAATGATGGTTGTTGCCGTTGGTACTGTCGAGCTGACGAGATCATACGTACCATTGACTGTAGCCGATTTGGCCATGCCATTGGTCGAAGTAAGCCCAGCTTCAGTAAGCCTTACGGTAGTGCTTGTGAAATATGACGGTGTAGATGTAACCGAAGCATTCCAATACCGGTTTGTATTCAATGCGCTCATATTTGCGCCGGGTGTTCCACCGCAATTGGCGTCGAACACCTCTGACTGAACAACCACGGTACCCCCGGCGGTTGTAATTGGGTTCACCAATTCAAGCGGCTTATAAGCGCTTTTGCCAAGGGGGAAGAGGTATGTAAAGGTCCCGGTGAGTCCTGCTGGCAAAGTCCTGGCAAGAGGGCCATTGATGTACCCTGCGGTATAGGTTATCGCAGCCACTGTGGTTCCGGTTACCGTCAACAAATTGGTTGATGATGTAGTAAGGTTTCCAAGGGTCATGGTCATGGCAGCGGTGCTCAACGCTCCTCCGCTTAAAGTAACTCCGTTGGTGTTGTTGATGACCAATGAATTCAGTGTACGGGTTGATGGTATTTCATACCCGGTGGTTACGGCATTGGAGGCCGTATAATAATTTACTGTTAGGCCGCCTGAACCCACATTAAAATTAGGCGCGACATCAAATGTGCCGGCAACATCGGTACCTCCTCCTCGTTGAATATAAACACTTGAAGTTCCACCGATACCAAGATAGAATTTATTACTGTTATAAAACGGACCGGTAAACAGGTTCACCCTGGTGGTATAAATTGCTGAATTTAAGGTAACTCCGCTTGTATTGGCTACACCAACGCCCACCCCGGTAAACGGAGCGGCCAGGGTGCCAAATGTTCCTGTTCCTGAATACGATTGTGCAGCAAGGCCCATGAAATCAACACGGTCGTAAGTAGTAGTTCCAACAATTGCACCATTGTTAACCGTATTCCCAAGGAGGAACAGATAATACCCGTAACAGTTAAGGGTCGTATTGGTATTTAGCGTAAGGTCTCCAAAAATATACGCCCCTGTGGTTCCGGCTCCGGTGCCCGTTCCCAATCTGACGGTATGCGCATAGGTGCCGTTGATCACTGTACTGGGAGCATATCCGTATAATCTGAAAGTTTTTGCAGATACCGAAGCTGCATTGCCAAATTGCAATGTACCCCCGGTGATGTTCAAATTAAAGGCGATATTGTAATAATCATATTGTGTGCTTCCGGTACTGGCAAGCTGGAAGATGATGGTTCCATTACTCATCGTAAAATAGGTCCCGGATGACGAAGTAATCCCGAATCCGGCCGATGAAGACGAAGAATTACCGATCATCTGAACCGTCAGGGTACCTCCCGTCTGGGTATAATTGACGCCGGCACTCGTGAGATTGAACCTGCCGGCAACATTAATTATCCCGCCTTCAATAAGGTAAACGGAATTCGCACCGCTTCCCAGGGAGTTCCCGGTAGCAGTACCGATGTTGTAAGTCCCTGCAGTTATTCTGAGCAATCCGCTGTTGCTAGGGGAACCTGCTAAACCAGCAACCGTGAAATTGGCATTGTTCAACCAAAACCCGCCTGTGGCAGGTATTGAATATGCAGCAACACCAAATACAGGATTAGATAATGCAACAGACCCTGCAATTTTAAGTGTTCCATTACTGATATAGAAACATCCAAGGACCGGGGTCACACCCTGGATCGTAAATGTTCCTCCCGCATAAACAAAAGACAGGACAGGGGTGTAACTTGTCCCTTTACTGATTATAACACCTCTTGTAGATGTGGACCCTGCATCCAGGTCGGTAGTGGAACCTGTGTTTAAGGTAAACGAAGCATCCGTCGTTCCGGTAAAGGTAATCCTTGCATAATTGGTAGCGCTTGAATATAAATCAAGCGTTCCGTTATTTGTCAGATTGAGGCCGATCGAAATATTGCCTGCGGTGGATACGGTCGCATTCATTCGGGTGGTTCCACCTGCAGCGATGGTCATGCTGTTATTCACTGTCAATGTAAATCCCTTCATCTCCAGTATTCCGGTAGTTCCTGTGCCAACAGTAAGATTATAGCATGTTCCGGCAGCATCAAGCACAACCGTAGCGCCATTGACAATGGTTACATCATCTCCTGCTGTTGGAACAACACCCCCGACCCAGGTACCTCCTGTATTCCAATTGCCTCCAGTTGCGGTGGAAGAGATGGCGCCCGGGGCATTGGTTACCCTATTTCCGGTAAGACCGGATGAGGAAGGATATGCTTCATTTCCGGCTGTAACCTTATAATAATAGGTTGTTCCTGGAGCCAGGCCAGATTGGACACTATTGTATGTTGTTCCCGTTGCAGCAGGAGTAGTAGAAGCCACAACTGATGTTACGACCCCTGTTGTAAATCCTGCATCAAGTGCACGTGTCACAGTGAAAAATGTTTCTGATGTCGAATTATCAATCCAGGACACGGTCATTCCGACAGCTGTTACCGATGAAAATGACATTGTTATTGGATTTGCCGGAGTTGAGGCATAGGTGGGTGTAAACGAATAAATTTTTCTTGAACCATCCGCACTTGAAGAAAGGGATGCGATCTGGCCAACGGTTGCACTGTTAACAAGTGTATTGACAACACTGGCTGCAAGGGTTGTTACTGCGGGAGTAGTAATGCTGGTAACTGAAACCAAACCGCCGTCCGCACTGGTATTGGTAAATCCGATGGAAGCGGTCACGGTACCGCTGCCGGTGGCAATTTCCATGTTCCCGTAAACATATTCAATTGCTCCTGTGGCTTCATACAAACGGATCTGCCACTTCGACAGATTTGTTGAAACAGAGGCGCTGTGGCTGATTGCAAAATCTTTCCACTCGACCGTTAAAACATGGCTGCCCACGCCTCCGGTGAGTTTGGCCCTGACCCTGCTGCTTGTGAGGTCGCTCGCATTGTCCAGGTCATCCCAGAATGCATTCAGAAACGGCAAATCAGAGGCAGTAGCCTGGGAATTGCTATATGCGGTTCCAACAACCGTAGCACCTAACCGCATCTGCCCATTTGAGTTGACAGAATACTGGGTGTATGGCAACCCCATAAAATAAAACGTAAACCCAATGTTTGTAACGGCTGATGCAAAATCGCCGGTAACGGTCGTGGGAACTAAAATATCAGTGGACCCGGTCATATCCGTTAATGAGCCATTTGTGGCGCTGCTGAACGTATAATTTGCCGTGCTTTGGCCCATCATCCATACACTGAGAAGAAGGGCAAGGGTCAATAGTAGAAACTTTTTCATAGTCGAATGGTTTTGTGTGTGTTTTTCAAAAATTAAAAATTTTCCGGGAGGATATATATTGTTCGATTTCTTGCTGATTAGGGAAGGCACTGCATGGGCACGGTCTGTTCATATTAATAGATCTTATTCAATAAAACAGAAAAAAAATGATTTTTCACACGAAGACAAGGGGCTAAAGATAAATAAAATAACTATTTCAATTTCAATATTTCACTAATTTATAATGGTTATTGACAAGGGGTGTAAATCCGTGACGGGTGACTCGTGACAGGTGATGGGTGATGGGTGATAAAAAAGCCGGAATCCCTTTTACTGGGTTTCCGGCTTTCATAACCCCTCCCCCTGGCCCCCTCCCCAAAAAGGGAGGGGGAAGAGGGTGGGGGTCTCCCCCGTGGGGGAGGGTTAGGGTGGGGGTTACCTCGTCTTGATCAGTTTAATTGTTTCTGTATAATCATCGGCAACCACCTTTACAAAGTAAAGACCGGCGGGAAGTGCGGAAGTTCCAAACTCATGCTTCTTTTCTCCGATCATTTGTGAGGTGAGGACCTTGTCGCCGCGCATGCTGTAAACTACAACATTGACGTTTCCGAAATTCCTGTCACCTTTTTGTACAATGGTGAAATTGCCATTGGTTGGGTTCGGGTAAAGGGAGAAGGAGGCCAGGTCGAGACTGAATGGCACATCTTCCTTGCTAGCAGCAACTTCCGGCATGGCAGGCGATTTGCTGCAATAAATGGTTGATATCTTCCCCCACATATATCCACCATTCTGGACCCAGGTTCCCGGCAGGTAGTTGATTTGTGATCCCGAAATAAAGGTGGCGCTCCCACTGGGCGCAATGACGGTGAAGGTTGTTGCTCCGCCGGCCACGACGATCGCGGTGCTGGCATTATAACAAACGGTGGATGAAACATCCCCTGTAACAGAAATATTCCCGCAAACGAAATTCAGTTGTCCAACCGTCCAACTACCGGTTTTCTGGCAATTATTGGCATCTGTTACCGTTACAGTGTAAATACCCGGTAACAGGCCCGAGATATCCTCTGATATGGAACTGTTGCTCCATACATAACTCCAGCCGGGAGTTCCGCCGATTACGGTAAGATCAATGCTGCCATCGGTAGCGGTCGGGCAAGTTGCATCAGTGGGAAAAGCAGATAATATAAGGTTGGTAGGTTGGGTAACCACCCAGCTGCCTGTGGTGGTCAAACTGTTGGCATCAGTCACCGTAACTGTATAAGCTCCTGCGGTTAATGCGGTTGCTGATGAAGTCGTTTCACCGTTGCTCCACAAATAACCGTATGGACTGGTGCCACCACTGGTTGTGGTATTGATCGCGCCGCTGGCACTTCCATAACAGGATACGTTGGTAACCGTACCATCGATGGCAAGGGGTGCAGCGACCTGGTAAGGAATGGCAAACCCGGTAATTTCAGCACCGCCTTCAAAATCGCCGATCTTCAGCACTGCACCTGTAGCCTGGTTCACCCAACCCAGCCAGCCGCTGGACAGATCTTCTGCGGTCATAAAAAGATCCCCGGTTTCACGGTCAAACTCCATATCCTGGGCATAGTTGGCATTAAAACCAATGGGGCCGATGGTTGTAAAAATTCCCGTGGTCAGGTTGACCGAACCGAGAACATCGGAGGTAACATCAACGGCAAATGCCTGGCCGGTACTGTTGATGGCCAGGTTGATCATATTGATCGACCCGGTATTTGTACCGATCAATGCCGTTTCAGCGTTGGTCATATCGATGCTGTAAAGGCTTGTCGCATCTACCCCGTAAAGGGTATTGTTGGCCGGGTTGTAACTCAGCCCGTTCATGTAGGTTCCCATGTCTCCGATAACCGTGCGGGCACCGGTAGCCGGGTTAAGGGTGATCAGCTGATACGGCGCCACGGTATTGTAGACCGAACCATACCACAATCCATTGGCCCAGGTGCCTCCGTTGACAAACTGAAGGGCGCTCTGGTTGGCCAGTGAATTCAGGATGCCGGGGGTTGAAAGGTTAAAGGTTGTCGGACCAACCGGATCGGTACCCGAGCCTGCATAAGCAACATATCCATAAACCTGTTTGTTCAGGACCATCACTTTAACACCCTGTGTTTTGCAGTCATTGGTGCCATCCAGGTCACCAACCAGTTGGGTGCAAACATTGATCGTGTTATCGCCAACGCTGTTGGTCCATGGATCGAAGGTAACCTGGACGGAGGTTGCGGAGGCCAGTGATGACACAGTTTTGGTTGAAGTATAAGATGCCCCGATGGTCATCGTTACGTTAAAGGATTCCGGATTTGCCCCGAAATTCCTGACGGTAGCCTTGGGGGAAACGGTACCCGGGGTGATGACGCGGGCAAGATCAATGGATACGGTACCTGCATCATGAGCCACGAGAACGGCCGGTGCGACCTGCACCTCAATACCCATCTTATAATTGTAGGTGAATTCTGATGGAGTTCCCCCGACAGCGCCGAAGGAATAGAAAGTAGCTCCCCTTTGGGGAATTTCAGCAGTAAGACCCATAGGATAATGCTGGGCCGTTCCTGCAGTGGTAAGCATCCCCACATAGAATATTTCATTGCTGAAGGAGGGAGGTACAGGGAACGTGAAATTTTTCAAAGTCTGAAGATCTGTTGAAAGGATCGTATAGAGTCCTGATTGGGCAACGATGGCGCCTGCACTGTTCAGCACAACGGCAGAAATCGTGTTGCCTGTGGCTGTTGTTGAACCCCCGATCAAAAGGTTGGCCCCGGTAACAATCCCCGAGCCATGCATGGTGTATTTTGCTGAAAATATTCCAAACCCGGGATAGGTATATCCATAATTGCTATTGACCACCGGGGTTCCGAAAGAATACGAAAAGAGGTTCGTGTTCACCGTTGAAAAAACGGTCAATGAATTATTCGCCACCCAG
>Ga0209083_1000262_pt1 | contig 84146 bp, 128 predicted proteins | sample AM7aDNAmetaG_FD_184132 | JGI IMG/M metagenome (GOLD analysis project Ga0209083, IMG submission 184132) | Freshwater microbial communities from Finland to study Microbial Dark Matter (Phase II) - AM7a DNA metaG (SPAdes) (version 3) | ecosystem: Environmental > Aquatic > Freshwater > Lake ... | reverse complement strand
GTATCATGATGATACACCCAGATAGCATCCCATTTACTCGGCAACGATAGCACCTTCTCTATCACGGCGTTGTCAAGAATGTTCTCCCGCTCTTCTTCTGGAAGCAATTCGAAACCTTCATGCTCAAAGCTTACATTGTAGTTAGCCATTATATACAGGGGCCTGCCTGGGTGTAAATCATCTTCTGGCAACTTACCCATTTTAACAAATTTTGGGCCACCCCACAGTGCAGTGTTAGTGAAAACACTGAGGTCATCGTTGTTGGCGAAGAACTTATATAGCTTAGCTGTTGTCATAACGTTATTCATTATCGTATCCCTGGGTGTGCAAATGCCACCCTGATTGAATTCATTTGATTCCTCTGCGGGAGGATGGTCCTCTCGGTCTTGCTTGCGAATACTGCCAGCACATCCGACATCACTACGTCGTCATAGGCTCCGTCGGCATGCCCTATCTGCTTGTTGATTCTATCCGTGTTCTCTACTTCCAGGTCGAACCACTGGTCCAATCCTTTGTGGTAGTTGACATTCATCTCTGGGATAATATACTGCTGTTTCTTTGCATACTTAAATCTCCCATTATCTATCTCGGACTTCGTATACGAACACATGGCATTCTTATAGTTCATGCTTAATCCAGATAACGCACTGTCGGGCTCCGTGGCCCCAAAGTTAATCCCATCTACTGGCAGGCCAGATGCCCTCAGTTGGGCTACGGGATATAATCCAATCCCAGTGGCGTCGGCAAGAATCTTCCTCGGCCTGAACTTCCCCACATAAGGATGCAGGATGTTTACTATCTCCTGCAACTGGGACATCGGGTCACCCCTAAACGTGCACCCCCATATCTTCTCTTTAACTTTTGCGTTGGTGACCCTCAATACTGATATAGAAGTCTCATCGGCGTTATCGCTATCCGAACCAGCGAAGTCTATCCCCGCCACAAGATACTCCTGGCCCACGTGCCCAGTCTGTAATTCATGGGTCCCTATCAGTAGCTCTCTCTCTCGCTCCGTAAGATATAGGCCATGCGTCTCCAGCCACTCCAATAAATACTGCGTCCTGAAGTCGGCTTCATCCATATCCCCATGCGTCCATAACTCTGGGTTGGATGGATAGAGTTGCTGTTTGATTGACAACGGCATCCTATCCATCACATACCTGGACAACTTCAATTGGTCCCCATTTATATTGGCTGTTAACCATCCTCCACGTAGGAGATTGGGACAGGTCATCCAGGTATGTGAAACTTTATGATATCCTTGTTGCGGGTCGTGCCATGACTTCCAGAAATGATTACGCACCGCACGCACGGTCCCGACTTTGACTATCTTTGAACCAGTCGCTCCACCCATAGGGAGTATCTTTTCCGAGACAGAGTAATCGGATATCCTCTGGGCTTCTTCCATTATGATTAGATTGAACGTTTGACCTTCTGTTTCCGCCTGCTCACTCGCCGATACCGCATGAAGCTCTGAGCCATTATGCCACACCAACTTGGTGGAATTACTTTCGTTCCAATTGACAAAGCGATACGCCTTCTTATTCCGCTCGCAATATCTCTTCAACCTATTAACATCTATCTGAGCCTGCCCCAACTTAGGAGAGAAGATACCAACTCTATATGGTTCGTTCGGACTGACCTCATTATACTCTGTGCCCAACTGCTCCAACGCTATGCCAGATGCCGTGGCAATCGCCGACGTTTTTCCCACCTGCCTCGGCTCCACTATCTCGACTTTCCTTATAACTGGGTCCAGAATGGCCTTCACCATATCCACCTGGTTGCCAAACAATGTCTGATTAAAGTAATACTTGGAGAATGTCTCTGGGCTGACTGTGGCCAATACTTCAGCCCCAAGTTCATCTGGCGTCGCCTCTATCTTCTGCTCCTTAACTGGAGTGAACAGGTCCTCCATCCACTCCTCTGGAGTCCTCCCGTCAGACGGCGTAAAGATGGCCTCAGCCATCTCCTTGGCCCCCTTAATCTCTTCCTCGGTTAAAGGTGGGAGTTGCTCATTCTCCATCATCTATGGCTCCCTGGCTCGGAATATCAATCACCCCTTCCCTTAACGACACCCTTCTCCTGGAATCAGCCGACTTCAGATTCTTGATATGCTGTTCCCTTTCTTCCTTCGTCATCCACTTCATTACGCCTCTCATAGCGTCAGCCTGCATAGTCTTAAACTGAACCATATTAACAACCGAGCCCTCTGGTAATCCAGCTTCCAGGGCCAATGTCTTATTCAGCGAATTCATTATCGCATTGAACGTTACCATACTCTCCGTGATAAACCTTCCGTGCTCGGCCTCATAAGTTATCAAAGCCACCCACCTCTTCAGGCCAGTCTTATACATAAACTCCGCCACCTTCGGCTTGTCCAATGAACTCCCAAGGACCGCCATCAACTCTTCCCTGGCCTCTCCCTTCAAATGCTTCTCCAAAGTCTTCTGCAACTCCGCTACAGTATCCGCTACCTCAGGATTCTGTGCCAGGTTAATCATTGGGTTCTCTGCTTTCTTTAACCCAAGCATCTCTGATTTCCTCTTCACCGCCTTCTCGCTCCTTTTCAACTTCTTTGCAATCTCCTTCACTGGATTGAGCGGATAAGCCCTTGTGATGTAATCTATCTCCATGGGCGTCCATTCACCACGTTGGGGCTTTTTCCCCCCAGCCTCAACCTTACCCCCAACCACCTTTGTATCTGCTTGCGAATTAACAGTCGGTTTTTCCGACTGTTCTTTTTCAGGGGCCACTGACTTGGGTTCTGGATTGTTCACTACAGGCTCGGGTTTCCCCTTGTCATCCCCCTGAGCTTTTGGGGCTTCTGTGGGGGTGGGGGTTGATTCGGCTGGTATTTGCTTCTTTGCAGGGGCCTTCCCCTTGGCTGTTTTACCCTCTTCCTTTGCCTTTAGGACCGCTTTTACAGCAGGGGATAGGGTCTCTATCACCTGTTCTGCTTGCGGTCCCTTGGGCGGTTCCTTGAGCATCGTAGGGTCTTCTACGATTGGTATACTGACCTTCTTATCGGCATACTGAACACCCTTTGGTATGCCGTTCCCAGCATCTGGAACCTGCTTAATATCAGCATTCCCTTCTGGGTAGTTTTCTGGGTAGTTTTCTGGGTAGTTTTCTGGGTAGTTTTCTGGGTGTTTTCTGGGTGTTTCCTGGGTGTCAACTACTGGGATACTTGTATTGGTATCTAATGGGGTAACGGCTTGGCTATTACCCCCTTCCAATGGTTCATTACCCCATTTAGAAGTCACATCCCCTCCGTTCGTGGTAGACGGCCCCTGGCGGTCAACCCTAATAGGAGGGGTTATGGCTTCCCTCGTGGGGATTTCTTTTGGTTTATCTGCCCAGAGATGTTCCCCATTGAACCCTACTGGTGGCCTCACGGCGTTCTCCATTATTTCGGACCGTTGTTCTGGCGTGAGGTTAGGCTGGTTCACGGGAATGACGACAGCCTGTTCAGGGGGAACTATCTCTTCTATGGGCAGGTTATACGCTACTATACTTCCGTTTACTATCAGGTCGTAACCTACTGCTATCCCTGATATCGACGGTATCGCTCTGACGGGAAACCCTCTGTACTGATTCAACCATCTCTTACTTGTTACCGCTACCTGGCAATACTTTATAGCTTTCTCCATGCTCCTTTCCAATCCCAGCGAGATAGCTTCTTCCACTATCTCCTTTGGGGTAGTCTTGAAATACTTAACCAACGTCTCTGGCTGGGACGTTGGGTAAACCTGCTTCAATCTCTCTATGTCTCTTGGCGTCCAGTTCATCCCACTCCTTATAAACAAAAAGGAACCGACTCGTGACTGTTATGTCACGAATCAGTTCCAAAGTATACTACTCGGCTGGCTCTCATTCCAGTGATTCTCCCGTGAACCCGCCTATATTATATTACTATCGCTCCTTCTTGTCAATATTCAACAAGAACTATTTAGACATAAAAAGTATCCACCTACCACTGCGACCTCGGGGTTGTATCCAGCTCATACTCCAGGCTTGAGAGCCTTACATCATGGCACTCCCCCATCATCACTGCCCTCGCTATCAACTCTTCCTTCCTGCTGTTCGCCTTGCATGGGTCCGCAAATGTCTCCAGCATTGCCAGGCTGTCACCTATCTTCCACACCACAACAATTAACTTAACTGTTTCTTTTCTTGCCACCCTTCCTCCTCTCGGGAGTTCCGACTTCCACAAACACTGGCGTCCCCTCTCCGACAGCTGTGATTTTATAGATTTTCATTTGTCCAAATAGCCTCTTTATGTTGGTATTTGTTCCCTCTGGATGAAACAAGAGGCTCAAACGGAAGCCACTTTTGTCCTTCCGCTTCGCATACTATTACTTGTCCTCTTAGTTGTTTGCACCAATCTCCGAGATGTTGATAATCAATGGCATTGCACCCGTATTTGTAATACTTGCCACCGACAACATAAGGTGGGTCAACAAACCAAGTTGCTTCAATACTGGGGGATTCTTTCTCGTAGTCACCACAAATGACTTTCCAATGTCGTATTTTCTCCAAGTTGTTTGCGATTGACTCTAATCTAAATTGTTGAGTATTCGGTCTAACAACTGTTTTCCATCGAGAGGCTGTCTTTTTTGGCGTGGATGGAGCACCAGTAATGATAAATCCCACCAAATCTTTCTGCTCTTGGCAATCCCACTTAAAGTCATCTGTGTTTTCCCCACATTTCAACTGACGAATAGATAGAATGTCGGCTTTAGAGCATTTTTGAAGCCATTTCCACAAGTTGCATATAACATCATACTTTTCTATTAGGATTACATCCCTGTCCCAATACATTAAAGCGTATTGTGCTGTTCCTGCAAATGGCTCAATAATAGTGCCATACTTGGGAGCAGGGTAATACTTGACTATTTTTGACTTGCTTCCGTAGTATCCCCACATAATTTCAACTCCTTAACTAATTTCTCGTTTGCGTCCACAATCTTCTGCATATCCTCAACGGATATTTCTTTTTCCAAAGGCTCGAAGAAATAAACCTTCTCGTCCTCTGTTTCGAAATACTCTTTCGTTACCTTTATGACTTTCATATTTCACTCCTTAAATATACTACATTCTAGTTAAAAAGCAAGTGATTTTAACCGATTTCTTTTGATTTTGTTGGATTTTCATAAGCAGTTAGAACCTTCCTGTAGTTATACGCCAGCTTCGGTTGTTCTCCGAATTAATAGCATATCCCCAGGACGCGGTCATCAAACCCATCGGCCTTTAAGCACTCATTTGCTTCTGCCTCCAGCATTATATCTTCCAACGGTCTTGGTCCAAGTTTGCTTCCCATTTTTCCCTCCCTCCATTATGTAGAATGTAACCTCTTATGTCACATTCTGCGTAAATACAGTAGCCTTACTCCTCACCACCAAAAGGCACACACACCGCCTCAGCATCAACACTCTCAACGTGTTGGTCAATCTCCGACACATCCTTACTATCCAGGTTAAACCACTCGCCAGTCACACACTTATGTTTGTATACCCGATGTAAATGGCCCTCAACGCCAACCGCATCCCTGACTCGAAAAGATTTTATTATTTTAATTTCCCCAGGCATACCAATCTGAAGAGCCATTACCCTATCCCTTACGTTACGGGACCTGCCAATCTTGTGCATACCAGATTTTTCAACAACATAAACAAACTGCCTTGAATCCTTCTCCATCTTCTCGCTCGCAGATAAATCCGTGTCTTCATCAGATGCACACCCATATGCTTCTAAATATTTACGGCAAACAGATTTTGGTATTTTGATACAACCATCATTGTTAATCCTACACATTCCCTTTCTAACCAGACCATTAACTATTTCTTGCAAATTAAAACCCCAAAAATCCGTAGACTCACTGTCGATATAGTAACTCAGGTTTAACGCATCCGAACAAATGGGACTGAAAAAATACCTCAATCCCACCTCATAGACCCTGACACTTTGCCTTAAACTTCTAATCGCCACCCTGTTCACGCTCTTGCCATTCTTTTGGCCAGCCAATTGCTTAATCTTGTTGCGTATAGCATCAATCGCCAACCAGTCCGCATGAAACCCATATTGCTCCAACATCCCAACCAAAATAACAGTTTCCAGGAACGATAAATTAAGCCTCTTCATGTGGCTCGCATACCCAACCTTTCCTATCAAATCAAAATATACCTCTCCCTTCGCCACAGCCATCAACTCCTCCCATTCCTCTAAGTAATCATTTTTGATTATTATCAGATTTCACCCTATACGATACTATCGTATATAATCTGCTATAATCCCATACTTCCATCGTATAGGCAACTTATCTACTTTCCTTACAAGTTGGCTTTTCACATACCATACAAACTTGTATCAAATGTGAAACGTGCTACACGAACTCCGTGCCCCACGCCTCGTCCAACTCTTGCTGTGGGTCGGTATCATCAAGGGCGTCTTGGTACACATAAACCCCCTATGCTCCACGCTTAACCCCTGGCTCATTGCTTACCAAAATTATCTCCTTCAACCACTCCCTACCCAGACGGTCCAGGGAGTTTGCCAACCCTTCGTGCTTGTCAATCGCACCCCATATCCTGTCACGCTCATCCATTACCCCCTTCTCCCTTCCAGTGTTAAACGCTTTGACACGTGTTGGACCAGAGAGTAGTTCTTTGCCATCCTTCAACCCCTCCTGGTAGGACTCTGCCACTCTCCCTTCATTTGCCTCAAGTCCCTTCACTACATTGGTCAACGTTCTTACCGTAATGTCTATCAATGTATCCATGTCTGCTTTTAACGCCGTGTACTTCTCCCATAGGCCCTTGCAGTCCCGAAACGACGCCGACCACCCGTAGTCGCCTTTCTTGCAGTCGTTGTTCCCTGTCGCATATCCCAATGACGCTACGCCACAGCCAGCAAGCTGGACCCTCAGTTGGTCAATCTCCGCCTTTAACTTGTCTGTATCGGCATTGATTTTGTCGGCAATGAATTGGGCCTGGGCTTCGGTTCGGCAACCAATCGCCCCGCTGGTTACACCGTTAATACAAACGTTGCACGAAAACGGATAATCATACACCTGGCCATCCATCCCCACATTGGGCACCGCCTTCGCACTTACCGTGAAATTACGCTCAACCCCTTTCTGCCCATCAATCTTACCCTTCACATACCCCGCTTCATAACCTTGCTTGTACGTAGCACACTTTAGACACGTGCAATCGTCTGTTCCCATACATTCACTCATTTGTTCCTCCTTTTGTTGCGTCTCGTTTTATTGCATTCTTAATATAAGCATCCATGTCCCACTCGTACTTTGTTCTCCCTATGACATCGTATATCTTGTTCTCGATTGCTCGCTTCACTTTCCTTATACCATACTCCTCAATCAAATCCTTACACTCATCATCGTCCTGGTATATCGTTAGCTTCATAGCCCCTCCTGTATTTTCCCTATCGCCGATTTCAAATCATCCACCCTTACCGCATGAACGATTTTTTTACTGTCACCTTCCGTTGTCATCCCTTCTTCCACCAGGTCCAGTGGGCACAAGTCTATCGCCTCAATTACCTTTGCTTTCATCTTCTCCCAACCCTGCCTATATGCCAGGTCCACCAACTCGTTCGCCTTGTTAACAGCTCCGCCATACCAGAATGCTGAGTCATCTATCCTCTGCATTATCCAGTCTATCAGTTCCGCTCGCTTCTTACTGAACTCTTCGTCGGTCATTTCCCCTCCAGCCTGCGTAATAATTCATCCAACACACTATTATTCCAGTGTGCCAATTTATGTTCACCCAACACACCATGTGGTGGATGTTCCATGCTTCCATATGACACGGTCTCTTCCTTCATCAATTCAATTACACCCCTAACCATCTCCCTATAATCAGCCCAACCGTCGGCGTGCCATTGCTCGCTCTTGGCCATATAATCCACAGACGCCTTCTCCTTGGCCTTCCGCTCACCCTCAACCTCTGCCCTATTTATCAAAGACAAAAGTTCCATCCTGTTCACCGTGGTTAAATCATCCATGAACATTTCTATCGTGGCCATCTGCTTTGCGTGGTAATCTCCCTTTGGTTCCCATCGGGTAAGAATATACATCGGCTCTGGGCCGTTCGATACATCCATGCCACAATCAGTGCAGACTTCCTTGCTCTTATCTGCCCCACAATTCTCACAAGTTTTCTCGCTCATATCCACCCCTCCTTTCTACCCCTACGCTCCCACTTATCCGCCTGTCTCGATTTCTCTTCCGACATCTCTTTCGTCCACGGCCTTTTATCTACGACAACCTGGCCGTGTTGGCAGACCTCGTATATCAACTCCCCATTGCCATCATAGGTGAGTTGGGCTGAGGTTATAGCCGAGGTCTCATATTGTCTGCCACATTTACAGAACATCCTTACCCCTTAAACCGTGAAGTCTATAACCACTACCACGTTATCCTTCGTGAAGCCAGCGTAGACCTGCTTCATCACCTTGAGCAGGCCCTTTGTGTTCCTGCAGGCTGGGTCGTGCTCCTTCTTCAGTAGGCTGTTGTCGATATCCTTAAACTTCAGTATCGTCACCTTGGATATCGTTCCCGTAAACCATGCGTCGTCTACTGGTGTCGGGGGCCTCCTGACCTCAACCGTATCCCCTGGTCTCAGGCCAGACCACTTTAGTCCGTTCCTGACGGTCGTGTTGACACCTTTGTTGAATACTGGATTCTGAAACTGTAGAACTCCCTTGTAAGCCATATGGCCTCCTTTGTTATTTGCGTTTGGATTTAACTCCGTTCCTTGTATTCCACATCTCAATCGCCCTGTCTATCGACTTCACGTTCGCACTGCGAGAATTGCTGTACCTTGGATTGTAATCCGAATCCACCTGGGCACCGCACTGCTCACACTTCGCCCACCAATAAGCGTTGTGCGTATGTTCTATGCTCTTATAGGTGTCCTCCCCGCAAAAAGGACAGGGCAATAAATCCGCCACCTTGAGCTCTGCGTGCTCCTCCAACCATTCCAATCCCGAACCCAAATTATCGTTACTCATTTTCCCTCCATTTTCAGCATCCAGAAATCGAAGCCGTATTTTGTAATATAGTCGTAAGGCATATAAAAATAACCGCCCTTGCCCCACTTATTTCCCCACGAGTTCCTGCACTTAAATAGTTTCTTGTTATCGTCATAACCCACACAGCATACACCATGCGAGGCTATTATTGCCTCACCGTCCTTCGGCATCTCAACTATACCAGTCTGGTTGATTGAGCCAAACTCAAACGAGTTGTAGACGATGAAACCAAACACGAAGGGTGAACCGTCGGCCAAGCAACCCCTCATATCGTCAAGAGTCTCAAGTGCCCTGTATTCCTTTAGGATATTTTTCTTGGCATCAGAATAGGCCACCAGTGATGGCTGAAGCGTGACAGCAGGTTCGTTATACCACCAGTCCTGTTCATTACACGCTCCGTAGGTTACTACCCCTTTAATGACGTCACGGAGCTCTGCCCCGCTGTCTGAGTCCGCTGTGCCTTCTATCGCCCGTGCATTGTAGTAAACGAATAACTTGCTCAGGTTACCCGCATACCAATTGATTATGCGGAAGAAGTTCAGGACGGCCCGTGCGACTTTCATAAAACCGAGTTCAATGAAGGCGAGTAGTTTGAACCCTGGAGCCCCTTGTTTAATCTCGAGCAACTGCATGGCCCCGCAGGTTGCAAAGGCTGTGCAAGCTCCAAGCCCACCCTGGTTCTCTATAGGGGAATCGTAGAGCGTCAGGCTGACTTTCTTCGGCAGTGCAACTACGACCGCCATCGGTGCTTTGTATATGTAATCCCGTGCATCTACCTTTTGCTTTTTTAAGCCGTAATATCTTTTAACTGGATTAACTTCTGGTATCATTATAGCCTCCTTTAAGCTGTAACAGTTGAAACCATAGTAGTGATTGGGCTGGTTGCTATTGCAATTTGGGCCTCCGTATATCCCCCTTCCCTCAGCCTGTTACTTAACCATGCTCTCTCAATTTGCTCCTGGCTGTATTGATGCTCCCTCAACATACGCTCCACCACCCTCTCCCTATCCTCAGTCATTCTCTCCAACCTATCATCATTGCTCGGGGGCATTGTAACTCTCTGCAACCAGCGGAGAAACAACACTATATCGTTCTCGTTACCATTCCACGTCAATACCTGGGAACAACGGCAAAGCGGGTCCACTCGCATTAGATACTCATAAACAATCCTGCAACCCTGTGGCAACGGAACACCCAATCCCGCACCGATATAGTTGAGTGTCGCCCTGATAACACGTTCGCAAACACCCCTATCATCCCTTATTACTATCGCCATTGCCTCTCCACATTTATTCCCTCGAATAAGTGTTTACTCTGGCACTATTTCGTTTGTATTTATGCCAGCCTTCCTCTCCATGATACCGTTGTAGATTAACAAATACCCAGCCATGTCCCGTGGATTGTCTCTCTTGTAAACTACCCTTTCCCTGGCCAGCTTCTGTGCCAGGTTAAATAGGGGGGCATGTTGGGCCTCAAGCCTGATACCCGTGATGGCATAGAAAATGTCCACCGTCCTCTGCATGCACTCCGTCGGGTCTCCGTAATTCGCCTGGCGGGGACCGTTCACAAGATATTCGGCCTCTGCCAAAATACTCTTTGGCTTAGGTGGAACCTGTGGTGTAACGATGCCCTGCAATATCGACATCTCGTGCTTCTCCCTGTTCGAGCAACTCACACACGTTTTCGTATACTCATGTATACAATCTCCGCAGTCAGCCGTTAGACTCATTTTTCCTCCTTGCTTAAATTGTCATCCAGGATTGGCATCCCGTGCACCTTGGCAAACTCCCGCTCGGCCATGCACCCCGTAGACTTCTTCCAATCCCCCGAGAGCACCAGGAGGTCGGCATAGCTCAACAGAACCAGGTCCCCTTCAATAAAATCCTTGTCCTTTATTTCTCCATCCATGAACGCAGAATTCAAACATGGACATATAACGGCGTATCCTTGTTTCCAGTATTTCTTCGCAACCCTACGTGAATCCCAAATGTTCTCGGCTATCTCATCAATGGTCTTAGCCCTATACGGATGAGCCACGTATGCTATCATCTTAGCTGGCTTCTCTGGGGGAGGCTCTTTCCTTCCGACGATATAATAACCGTCGTTGTCACCAGATACATTGTCGTGGTTGACAACCGCAAAGTGGCACCCCTTCCCCTTCAACCTTTTAGCCAAAGACTTGCACGCCTTCCAGGCCGTCCTACGGGTTTTATAGTACCCTTCCTCTGGATGCTTTTTACCAGTCAAAAAACCGTCCCCATACAACTCGTATGACACATAGAACCTTCCCATTGTTACCCCCTTTTCGACATGTTTTCCTTTATAATCACCTTAGCATTGCTGTCAAAATAATCTCTCACCTCTTGCAAAACTCGCACAAGCGTGTCAGTATCTTCCCCCTCAATCACACTCTCGCTTTCCCTTTCAACATCAACCTGCTCCCCATCAACTATATCCCCTATTAACTTGGGCACAGTCAACACATACCCATTCTCAACCCTTGAAACCTTTATACTCCAATTGTTCCAATGTGCCATGCCCATCCTCCTCGTGCTGTGTTTATATTTGTACCTAAATTAACACAATAGATGTTAACTAAAACACAGTGCTAAACTTTGAACTATCTGGTTTTTCCGTATGGTTCGCCCAACCCGTCAACGTTACGCACAGTGTAACTTTTATACCACCTCGCCCTCCACTATCCGCTTGTTCTGGAATTTCCACATCCCGCCAGTTTGGCTCACCTCGAGCATTCCGAACCCATGATTCCATTTATTCAGTGGAGCATACTTTGGGTGAAGATTGGAAAGACACCCGACACTCCAGCACGTGACTATCTTTCCTTGAACCGTTGAAGCGGTATGTTCTGAGGTCGCATGAAGATGACCACCAACGGTACAGGCCCCCGCCTTTAAGTAGAGCCCCCTCGCAGGATTTACTGGTGACAATATCCCGCCATATTCGTCCCCGTGTAAAATCGTTAATGCTTTGTATCTTGCTGGATGCGTAGGAGGTATTAGAGTGATACCGCTCTCCTTAACCTGATATATCTCCTCGTAACTCAACCCCTTCAACCCAACAAGTGCAGGAGCCTTACTCATAACCAACCGCTCTATCCTCGCCTCATGGTTCCCGAGCTTCCAAAAGAAAGCCTTGGGCCGTAGTATCTCGTTTATCATGCTATGAATATCCTTCACCATCTCGACCTCGGACGGGTAAGACCTTATGCGTGGGTCTTTGACGAAATCCGAACCCTGGTAGCAGTCTGAGAAATCTCCACCCAGGAAAACACCATCAACACCCCTACGCTTACCCTCTTTAATCGCTCCCATCAAGGCGTCACGGTCAAAGAATGGGACGTGAACATCATAAAGAAATAACCACTTGCTAATATTACTCGGCAGGTCATGCCACTTAAAACCCTCGTCATCGGGCTTAGGAAACCTTTTCTTCCAGGATTCAATCTGTTCTGGTGTACGAATTAAATCCTTCCTTTCCTCACGCTTTGCCTTCCCTTGACCATAAGCTCCCCTGGCATACCTAATCACATTCCTCGCCTGCTCAATACCCTTAAATAAATTTGGATACTTTTCAAACAACATCCTTGCAACTGTTCTGTTCGGTAAATCTTTGTTATTCCCCTTTCGGAGAAATTCTTCCGTCACCAACGTAAGGCCAGAATCAGGCATTTTTCCTCCCTCGTTTCAGATTTTTAGGTCTAATAACTATATTATTATTCACTGGAACGCAAGTCACACACTCGTCACCGACGAAACATTTTATCTTGCACCCGTCATAATGGGTATGCTCTGTCGCATGCCGACAAATCGGGTTCTTACATCTACCCACCCCCTGACACATGACTTGGGGGGTGGCTTGGGGGGTACCTATGTTGTCATTCAAGACTTCAGTCATTATCCCGCCAATCCTGTCTTCCTTCTCAACGTTGCCATATCCTTCTGCTCCTGGGTGTTCTTCTTTAAGAACGAAGCGATATCTTCCAGGCATACGTGCTCAAATATCGTTGGGAATGACGGGTGGAAACAATAACACCTCCACCCATTCTCCCACTTAATTCCGCCAACTACACTGCCATTTTGCTTATTCACAACCTTCCACTGCCATGTTACGGCCCCTGGGTTGCGTGGTAGTTCTATGAAATCTATATACTCAGCCATTTTATACTCCGAAAATATCCCTTGGGTTGATATGAAACTCTGCCAGTAGCTTGTCCTCGTCTATCAACTCTTTGGTCGGAACCCTGTAGACGGAATTCTTTTCCCCAGGCTGGGAGAACTTGTAGACACTCACAGCCTGCTTAGCCCCACATTGTGAACATATGTGCGTTATAACGATTCTCTTGTCAGTCCTCTCGTTTCTAATGATAATGCCCGTCTCTCCGCAATACTTACAGTCTCCGTTGCCTGGCAAAACCGTATCTGTCACGACCGTGTCCATTATTCCTCCTTTACCACTTTGCACAACTTGAAAACCTGAACGCCACCAACAGAACAACTATCATAACCACATACGCAACCACTATATAGAGAATATCCTTCTTGTCTTCTTCTGTAAGATGGCCCACCCTAATCGCCCTCCTCGAATAAGGTATAGTCTCCTTTCACGATATCCCTGCGGATATGTTTCTTGTCGTGACGGTTGAAACCAGCCTTGGTCATCTTGTTGTCCAGCTCCGCAAAGTCATGCTTGAGGGACCTGACCAGTTTCTTCACCTTGCGTTCGGCCCACCACCGTGACAGACGCTTAAACATTACCCCTCCTTCTTGGCTACACCATCCAAGAACTTCGCCAACTCCTTGTAAGCAACCTCTAAGGTTTCGTCCGATTCCCCCACTTTAACAAAGACAAACTTGCCCTGCGGGGGGAAGTATACCTTCGCCGTGACCACCTCTGCGTCACGGAGCATCCAGCACTTCTTGTGGTAGTGCTCATGGCTCTTTCCAGTGGGAACGCACACGATGTCCACACCTTCATCCTCAAGCACAGGGTCTCCGCAGAACGGGCACTCGTGCCCAACAATCGCATCGCTTTCTCCGCAGTTCCCGCACATGCAAGGTGCCTCGCTCGGGTCTACTACCGCAGTTGTGAATACTGCTTTATCGTTTGCCATTTTATTCTCCTCCCATCTTATTTAAGACACGAAACAACGTAAGGACCAGTATCAGCCCTCCCGCACACACCAAACACATCATAGCATTATTCCAAAGCATCTTCCCTACCCTCCCTGATAAACATAACACCTATCACACCCATGGCCACTGGGACAACGACCCCGAGCCCCCACCCGACAAGTAAGTTTACAAGCAACACCAAGTAGTAATGACTTTCACCATCGGGTATCATAGACGATAGCATCGGTGCCATTATAAAATAAAACACAAAGAAGAACACAATGGCCAATGCTATTAAACCTATCCCAACCGTTTTCATTTCTCCTCCTTCTTCTTCCAATTGGAACACGTAGTGTCCTCTGCGAAGAAAATCGCCTCATGGGCTGGGGCCTTGCAATGACTTGTCATATAAAGTTGCCCAACGCCAGAAGAATCGGAACGCATAACACCGTTACCCAGCTTGGGTTGATGGCGATAATAACAATTCTCACAACTACGCCCTGCCCATATCCTAAACGACATCCACCAAAGGATGAGGCAGAGTAGGGCGACAATGGTGAGAATATCGAGAACATCCTCGTTCATTTTCCAACCTTCCCCGCCAGGGTCCGCTTCTCGTTAAAGAACACACAACCCGTGGTGACCTTTATAAGTCCTACCCTGTCCCTCTTGAGCTTTACATTCTTCCCCTGAGCTGTACAGCGAGACCCTTTACCTGGCTCTATGACCAGGAACTCGCACTTCTCGCCCTTATGGTTGAACCTCTCGCAATATTTCTCTCGTATTACAACAGCGTCTGCCATGATTATTTCTCCTTAGTATATGAAATCGTTCTATTCTTCTCGTCTATCGTTATATCAATATTGGTGGCCTTAGCGACATCCTTGAGTATCTCGCTCCCGCCAGCGACCTTCTCTGTTGAGAACATGAACATGGTATTCGCTGGGCACAGGTCCGTCACTATGAGCTTACCCTTTAAGTATTTAAGCATTCGCACTCCACTGTTCCCATTTCTTCTGCAGGTATTCAGTCTTGAAACTGCACTGCTTCTTGTTGTTAATATACAATGCCAACAGCTTCTTGTCTTCACTGATGACAGCCTTGTATTCAATCCGTATATGTGGCTTAATAAGGGTCGCTGTCGTCTCTATAAATTCAACCCCCTCCTCCCTGGTTGCTCCCAATAAATTATACGCACCCATCAGGAACTCCAGTGTTATTTTGTCCATCTCAAACATTGCCATAATTCCCTCCTATTTCAAAAACTGCACCTTCCCCTTCTGATTAAGACCCTTAACATTTATGATACACGGGCCAACTTCTTCAAACACCTTGTCCAACTTCCCCCTGCCACCACAATCTGGGATATCGGTAGGCTCTACTCCACTGTGCCCGTGGGTATCAAGGAAGAATATCTTGCGACACTTAGGGCAGTGAACCTAAAACGGGTTCGAGCACATCACTATCGTTGGCCTGAACCTATGCTCACAATGTGGACAATTTACCTTCTTCATACTACCCCCTAAATCCCATCGAACGGCAAAGCTTTGCCTGTTGCCTTTTCAACAATATACCATCTCTCGTGGCCGTCAATTTTCATGTAATATTTCGGATACAAGTCACCCATATAAAACTGTATGCCCTTTACGAAGCGAGCGAGACTTATCATGTCAACATTTCTTTTCTTGTCCAGGAAGTCCATCAACTCGCCTTCCATCTTCGTGGCCTGTTTCTCTGAAAGCATCTTAATTCTCACAATTCCCTCCCTGTTCTGGCTACCGAGGCTGGATTCGAACCAGCGATTGGCAGGTTCAAAGCCTGCTGACTTACCGCTTGTCTACTCGGTAATCTTCTTAAATGGTAAGCCCGCAACAACTGCCCCCGACGCTCCCGTGTGTCCCCCGCCCCCAAACTTCTTAGCGATAACGGAGACATCTATCTTCTCTGAGTAGAAAGAGACTTCCCACATACTGCCGTTAAATCCAACCGACGCACACACGTCATATTCCTTGATACGGTCACCAAAGAACTCACTCCCGCATCTTCCAAGGTTCATCACGAAGCACTTCACGTCCCCAAACCCATCAATCGTGGCATCATATCCCCACGACTTCGAATAAGACTTCGCCCACGAATCCCTGTATTGTGTCGCTATCTTACCCTCTTTCTGCATCTCATAGACCATCGACTTGCCAGCTTCACTAAACAACCTGGGCCACATCTTATCGCTTGGCTCGGTGTTATACATATGAAGCCCCATACAAAAGTTCCTGGTATCGTCTCCGTATGCGAATCTCCACACGTCCCTGTCGCCGATTAAAACGATTGGTAGGGGTATTACCCCCCTCCCGTTAAAGAACGCCCAGGTGAGAACGCATCCAGCCTCGTCCGTGTCCCTGATGCCCGCTATCTCCCCAATCTCTGGGTGATAAGAATACTCTTCTATCGCCGTCTTGTGATGGTCTATCCATACAACATTCGGCGTAATCGCCAAGAGCTTCTTCATATCGGCTGGCGGGATAGAATAATCCAGAATGTAAACGGAGTCCCCTTCATGTATCTGGTCGAACGGGAACGGCTTGCCATAAGTGATTGGGTACAGCACACATGCTTGATACGGAGTTGCAACTGTGTTCGCCCAGTTATAAGCGATAGCACCGCTCGCCTCTCCATCATGGTCCGTATGATAAAAGATTCTACGTGTCATTTAGCGTCTCCTTTCTTAACCTGGTCAACCGCCTTCTGCAGGATAACAGCAAGAGTCTTTGCCTCCTGGTCAGTCAATGTGAGGGTTGTGCATTTGAACGGGACAACTATAACACCCCTGTCGCCCTGGGCAATCCTCTCGAAGTTTATAACATAAAAAAACTTCTTGCCGTTTATCACGACAGAAGTATATTGACTGCGAAACTCAGCCAGCTCCTGGGCCCCCTTATAAAACCCCTCCCTGTATCCCTCTTTGTAAAAAAAGTAGTTGAGCATCGCCACGATACATGCGACTACAAGGATAGAGACTGCAGTGTTCTTGACTATTTTGCGGAGCCTGCGTCTTACCATGAGGCTTTCACCTTTTCCTTTTCTATCTTACCCTTCACATCTACAGTAATAGTGGAGATAGCACTTTGCTTCAACATAATCTTTCTCCCGCATATCTGCCACAACGTCACCCATCCCGTATTGAAATCTACGATTTTGTCCATCACCTCTTTAGTGGCATCACCCAGGTCCAGGTTAACAACATTCTCATATATCGCACCCTGTTGGTTCATGGACGGCACGAAGGCTATGAAAACCGTCAAGATGTCCAAGAACTCTGGCTCAATAGGTTTCTCGGCCTTCCTCGCTTCAGCCTGGACCTTCTCAGCCTCACGTAATTTCTTCGTGGGGTTATCTTCAACTCGCTGAACTATCTCTACCCCTTTCTTTGACATAAACCCTCCTGCCTTACCTACCTGTATTATACACGCTTCTTAGATTCTTGTCAAGAAGTTTTTTGAGCGAGACTCTCCTCGAGTGCCTTCACCTTGTCGTCCATTACTGGCACTGGTGCTGGTGTTGGCATCGGCCCTGCACTGTTTTGTGGACGTGCCTTATAGGGACCAAATGATTCACCTTCTATCAGCCTTCTCGCAAACACCACCTCTGCGACGTCAAGCCGTAAGGTTACCTTATTCCTATCGTCTCTTTCCGTATAGGTTCCATTGGCCTGGAATAGCTGGTCGAAAATTATATCCACTTTCCTTTCATCTGGAATCTTTATCGTGTGAGAGAACCCGCTACGCAGGACTACCAATATTCTGTTGCTGAACATTTTGCCCCTCCCTTAACAAGAAATGCCGTCTAAGTACCCTAAATGGTGCATGTCGCAACGTTCCCCTGCCGAGCTCATTAAGTGCCATATTCATGGTCCCAATAAACCTTTGGCCCTGTCGCATATGCTCAAACCGTTCAAACGAGATAGTGAGTAAACTTGTCATAATCATCCCAGAGATTTGCCGAGCCACATGGTCAATCATGTTGGTGGGGATACCCAAATGTTCTGCACCCACCGTAACGCCGTCAAAGACCTCCTCGAACCCATACTCACAGATATCAGGGTTAATGCGATAATGCAAAAATCCAGGCTCGGCAAACAGCATGTTCCGTATCGTGTAGTCCCTGTCCACGGTCCGATTAGGTCTATCTGACGGGATATCTAACAACGCCTGTATGTACGCCACCTGGTCGGCTATGTGCCCCTTGAGCATGCCATACATGGTCCTGAGAGTATCGCTCCCCCTGTCATCGGGCCTCTCCCAACGATTACTGCAAACGTAAACCCTTGTATTGGTCATAAAATTATCCGAACCAAGCAGGTCGCTTGCACTTGTAGTTAAGAACCCGATGTAACCGTTGTGACTAAAAAAGGATATCGTGTCCCCACTATCACAGTGCATCAACGCCGTCCTAACGAACACGCCTATGCCCATGACAGTCTTAATCCCAAGCGACATATGGTTTACGTTGACCAATGGCATTAGGCTTTATCGTCTTCCATGCCAAAGAACGCAAGCAGGCTCTTCCTCATCCGCTCTTCGCAATCCACCATGCACGTCGGACAAATGTCGAGATGTATTGTCTCCATCACAAGAGGAGATACCCCCTCCGCCTGGGCAACTTCACCAGTCAGCTCCACCTTCTTGAGCCTTTCCACACCCGCCCGCTTGTATTCGTTGTTACCCGCTTTCTCTGCACCGCATTTATCGCACTTCACTGTCTGTGACATAACTGCCTCCTTGGGCTAATATAGCCCACTCCATCCATCTATTTTTTTAAGGTCTTCGTAAAAAGATACATCGCCTACATACGGGACCTCTTTCCTGCACCCCATCTTCCAGAGCATCTCTTCTTCCACCATCCTCAACATTGTGTTCATCTCTGGGTCCATCACATCTTTATCCATGCTCGGGCTCCACAACCCAGCCTTCCTCAAGATAGCATAGCAATCATCCAGGTTAATCGAGTTTACCTGCTCCCAACCAAAATCCTTACTTAAAATATTTAAGAACAGGTAAACCTTGTCTCTATTGATTTTCCCTACTGGCACCCCATACAACTTGCCATTGGAGATTAGGTGGGGATAAGACTTATATGGGTTCACATCTGAACTACTAATCGTCTTACCGTATTTCTTTGCGTATTCAGATTTAACAACAAACCTCCTATCCCTGTCTCTCTTATAGTCGTAACCGCACTCGACAACCCTGCCAAACTTCTTCTCAAGGTTAAACCTTACGCTCCCGTCTCGCCCGCTATCACGGTCTATAATATAATACTTACCAGTGTAGTCTTTCTCGTAATTATACCCCACGCACTCAAGGGTGAAATCACTTTCCTTCCGCTTATGTCCAAGACTTTTCAGGGCACAATCCCTGACCCCTGTAGAATAATTCCCTATTAAATGTTTCGCATACAGCTTCTCGGCACACTCAAAACTACTCGCCACGGCATACCGCATGAAATCCATATCCGCCTTCTGTCTTTTCATCCCATACGAATTGTAACGCCCAGCGATATAGTAGGCCAACTTCTCCCAATAGGCCCGCCTGCGTTTATCCTGTTCATCGGCCAAGATAGTATTCTGTAGGTTGACGAACGTGGCCTTGGACTCGCTGAGGTCTTTGCTCATCTTATATAAGTCTACAAGTTTACCCTTGTATTGCATATCCAGGGCCTCTGATTTATTTTTATAACTGTTGTACTGGAACCAACTGAACGCCAAGGTAACCAGCAACGCAACCACTACCCCAGACAGCCCAATCGATATAAGGTATCTCTTCCTGGCGTGGATACTTATGGTCACATCCATGTCATTGTCTTGTGCCACTGAGCCTCCTTAAACCTTTGCGACTGGCTTTAAGCACTGCACGGAAATACAAATGGGCCTTATACACAGACCCAGGATGGAAACGAAGCAGTCTACGACCGTGTAATTGATAAGCGTAAACTTTAAGCTCGGGTCCTTCTCTCCTGTCGCATTCATCCTGACGTATTTACACACATCAAGATAAGCGTGTGCTACCCTTTTCAGCCCCGACAGATAAGCAATGTGCGGGAGGTATATGAAGAGGTTGTCGATTCTCACGGCAAGATACAAAAAGGTGAACTCTGTTTTACCTTCCGCCACCCGCCTCAAATCCAAGACATACAGCGAAAAGTCAAACTTCTTCGACACGGTTACTATCTTCACAATTCCCTCCCTCTCATCGCAAAAGACTTTAACAATACACCGTTAACATACAACTCCCCATCAGCGTCTGCCGTAACGTCATGCCCAGGCTGTTGCCTAACATTCGCTACAAGCCACCCAACGCCCTTTGTATGAACGCCAGGCACGTGATGGTTACAACACAACGTGATACCGTTATCTGTTACGTCCGAACCACCACCACCTTTTCCGAGCAGGTGATGTGCTGACAGCCCCAGCTTTGGTGTCTGGCAGTTCCTTATTCGGCAATACCTGTCCCGCTGTATCACCTGCATTTGGAACTGCTTCCTGGACTCCTTCTTTTGCCTGCTTATCATCTGGAGTGTCTCCTGGTTTCGGCTCTTCCTTTACTGGCTCTTCCTTTACTTGCCCCGCCTTTATCTCGGCCTGCATCTTGAGCAGTTCGGCGTTATGTTGCTCAGAAGTCACAAGCCCCTTGTCCCGAAGGACACGTTGCAAGGCGGAGAAATGGTAAGACACAAGCCACATCTCGTTAATCAAACTGTTCATCCGCTTCTCCACTTTCTCGAATCCCCTGATTATCTCGCTGTCCCTCATGTCTTTGTGCCCTCCTTGACGACGTCAAACTGTCTTCCGCACTTCGGGCAAATAACTTTCTTGCCTATCTGGTCCCTGACGTTTTGGATATACATGGAACACGTCTGAATGACCTCGCCGTTCTGTATCATATGATTAAACGCAAGGTTCTTCTCGTCCGACGGCAAATCGTTCGGTATCTCTACCTGCTTTAGCTCGTTCATTAAACTCACCTCCTATTTGATATCTTGAACTATCTCTTTGATACAGCGAACATTGTCGTTTATCTCATCGAGCCTATCCTCGATGTCATCCCGAACACCCCTGTTAACTACAGGCATCTCGGCAATCCTGTCTTGCACTTGGACATCTTCGCCAACAGAAACCTGAACCTCTACGCCAGAAGTATATCCTTTGGAATCAAGGAACTTTCTGACCTCGAGGGCTATATTATCCTGCTCACTCTTTCCTTCGTTCACCATCCCAATGATTATCATAGTTCCTCCATGAGTTTGGGGCGGGCCGAAGCCCGCCCCTGTTCACATTATTTCTTAGTCGTCTTGGTGACGGTCGTAGTGGTTACGGTTACCGTTTCCTTCGGCAAATAGTTATTACAGAAATCAAGATTGGACTGTATGCAACGCTTGCATTCGTCGTCAATCTTCGGGTCAGATAGAGTCTGGGCCTCAAGTAAATAGGCTTTCGCTTTATTCAGGTCGCCAGTCTTATCAACTTTATATGCCTTAATAATCTCATAGGCACAGTTGTTCAGGCTCCAGGCAAGGTTCATAACACCGAAATCATCGGTCCTCTTCCTGTCCGCCTCTATCTTCGCAGTGTAGGCTTTAATGGGGTCAACCGTAACCTGGCCCGCCGTAGCCGTAGTCACATCACCCTTCACCTGCACAACTTTGTCGGCACCAAATGCCAACAGCCCCACAAACAACACCATTGCAATTACCAGAAACTTTTTCATATCCCTTCCTCCTTTGGGGGTTCTCCCCTAAATTTGTATTACTTCATTGCCATTATAACTGAGTGGTAGCCCTTATCGTCTTCGTCAACAAATATTGGCATCCTCCTCCCCTCGGCACTCGGCATACCCAGGCGAATAGACACCACTTCCCCTTGAACAAAAGATACAGCCCGCTTCAAGTACAACACGTTAAAGGTGGACTCGAATTTGTCGCCAGTCCAGGATACGCACGGGTGAGACTCCACAGTCTGCCTACCGTCAACCACAGACGTAATCCGATACGTCGACTTATCCTTGCCTGGTATTATCTCGAACTTAATCGCTGGCACCGCCTTATTCACCGATAAAGAAGTGAACAATGTCGCCCTATCAAGGACATCAAGGAGGGCCGTCTTATCTACTTTCAGGGAAAGGTCCACCTTAAATGCAGATATAGCCTTAACTATGTCGGGATACTTTGCATCCACGACTTGTCCAGCCAAAAGGGTATCCCCATACTTAAATGTAATTGAAGGCCCTTGCACGGATATGAGGATATTTTCCTCGGCCCGCTCAAACCCCTTCACAATGTTTAAGAGTTTCACTGGAACAATAACCTCCAGGATTGGCCCAACGGGCAGGGTGGCAAAAGTCGACATCTTGCCGTCGCTCGCAATCACATACATGCCCTTGAAATATACTCCACACAACGGAAGAGAACTACTATTCTCATCCACAACGGCCAACACCTTTGTTATCGCTTCCCTGAACACACTGAAGCCTATCGCAACACTATCTTCTGGTGGGTTCAGTTTGAACTCGGGGTAATCCGTAAGAGGCAACTTAGATAACTTGGCCACAAAATCCCCAGAAACAAAATCAATAGTGTTCGCACGTTCTATAAGCTTGATTTCTTTCTCGGGAGCACTGTCAACCAGGGAGGCCAATTCTTTTGCGTTAACAACCATACCGCCTTCCGAGTTGTCGTTGTCTGTGAGTTTAATAGATGTGATTATTGATATCGTGCCATTAGAAGCATGGAGCTCTAATTTATCGGCCACCTTAATAATTTTTACAGATGACAGGATGAACTTCATCTTGGAGCCAGTAACCTGGCACACAGCATCCAGTTTGTTTTTTATGTCACTGCGGTTCAGTTTAACTTCCACTTTTCCTCCAGCCTGCTCACTATCCTGCGTAACCTAATATACTCATTATAACGGTTGTCCAATAGATTGTCAAGGATAATATTAAAATGGACAGCCCGCACCCGCATTGGTCGTCGGCGGGGCTGATGGCTCTTCCTTCACCAGGGAAACAGACGCCGTTATCTGGGTCTCTATTTCCCTTTGCCTTTGAGTCACCAGCCCCCTGGCGATAATCTTGGCACTGAGTTCGGTCTCAGCCTCAACTACCTGTTCCTCGAAGGGCTCCAGGTAGACTTTGCAGAATTCTATTTTGAATTTCGGCATTTTTTTACCCCGACAGCAAGTCCCTTGGCAAGCTTAGCATCAATCTTTTCGAACTCATCATGCAGATTATAATACTCAAACCGCAACTGCTCTTTATAGGCTAATAGCTTGAGGAATGGTGTGACAATGCGGACTATGTCGTCAAAAGTCTCCCCATATCCGATACTGCCAGCAGAAAGAGACATGGCCACCTGCGGGTCGTTGCGGAAGAAATGTAGACACCACTTTCTAACCTCTTTCGTTGTAGTCGGTACGACACCCGTGAACTTTAACTTCTTCATTGTTTTCTCCTTTTATTACCTGCCGTCAAACTGGATGACGTTCTTTGGTATCGGGGCCACTGGGGTAACCGCAATAATCTTCTCGCCTATCCCCTCGGCATCCCTGATGGCCTTGATAATCCCCTCGGTCTCTTTCATTGGAACCACCGTGTCTATTTTACCAGCGTCGATAATCATAGACTTGAATGACATCTCTGTCTCCGCTGGATATAACGGAATAGGGTTCATGTGTATCCTGCCATCTGGGCCCTGTATCCTGGTCAAGATGTGCGGATACTCCAGGATGACCTTTGCATTGCCAAACACCACATCCTTAACCCGCTCTATAAGGGGTATGTCGTCGGTGACAGGAACAATAGTTATCCTGCCGTAATACTCCACACCTGAGAGCGTAAACCTTGCCCAAGCCTTATTGTTTGCTTCCATATTTCCCTCCCTTTTGTTTTTTCACAGGGACATACTTGGTGATTATTGGAGTGATTTCCCGTTTAATCCCGAAGTGTTCTTCAAGTAGGCGAAACCTCCTATGGATTGTGTTAAACTGCTCGCACACCATCTTCATGTCCCAGAAGTCTCCGTATCCGTATATGCCCTGAAACTTGCTGTCAACACAATCCATCTTGTTGGTCAGTTTGGCAATCTTTTTGTCTAAGTCCCCCACCACGCAAGCAAGTAATCCTACGGCAATCGTAAGCAAAACCACTACCACTATTATCCACATCTTACTCCTCCTTGTTACGGAATTTTATACTCATCTTCGCACAATCCTTTCTCTGTTCTGGAGTCTCACCGCCCCTCTCGCAACGCTTACACTGAGATTTATCTGTCTTACGCTCCAGTATTACACACCACGCTATCCTTTGACCCTTTATCATCTTGTCTTACCCTCCCCGTATCGGCTATATAAACTGCCGAGTAATTGCGTCTGCTTTACAGTAAGCCCACCGTGTTTATCGTGCCAATCCAGCAGGCTCTTGTAAATCTTTTCGTCCTTCGCATTCCAGTTCGCATGGCTCAACAGGCACCTAAACGGCTCCGTCAGTTTTATTTTGTCCACCCTTGCCCTCCCCTAAAGATTTCACCACATGGTCCGCTAAATGAGCGATACCCCCTTCAGTCATCCTTTGAATCACAATATCCTTGCAGTCGTCACACAAGAAGAATACTATCGTGTTCACCCGCACATTAAAACACTCCATGTCCTCCAGCTTGGTCTGCATATAATCTATATTGTCCATAGAAAAAACTCTTTCTCCAGCCTTCATGTCGTCTATGTACGCCTTGATTAAAGAGTCCTGGACCTTTGCCCCAATCTGATGGACCTCGAATAACATCCGCCACCGCTCTTCAGTGGCCTCCTTACACATCTGGCACTGACCCGCCATCTTTATCGCTGTCTCAACCATAGCCACCTCAGACAATTATCTTACTGCCCTCTAAAGTCTTATTGACCGTGATGGTCTGTTTGAAGTATTCTTTCAGCTCGCTGATATGCGAAATAATTATAATCTTCTTGAACATGTTTTGCATGTCGTTTATCACTGATACGAAACCCCTGACACCAGCGTCGTCCAGGGCGTCCACCTCGTCGATGATAACCGTCTCTATCTTCGTCCCCGAGCGTCTGCAGAGTATCTTGGACAAGGCAAGGCGGATTGCCATATTGATTCTCATTCTCTCTCCGCCAGAATACGACTCATACGCCCTCGACCCCTTGTCGTCGCTGATAACTATGTCCAGGGTCTCTGTGAGCCCGCCAGCTTTCTTCTCTCGCTGTGTAAGTAAACTTATCCTCATCTTGCCACTGCTCAACCTGGCCATGATAGCATTAGCTTCAATCTCTATCTCAGGGATAACGTTCTCGAGTATCAACGCTGGTATTCCGTCTTTGCCAAATGCCCTGGCCAGTTGCTCATAGATGAACATTTCGTCCTTCATCTCGACCAACCGCTGAGAGTCTACCGCAAACTTCTTCTTGGTCTCCTCGTGTTGCTTGATAAACTGTTCCGACTTCCCGATTTCCTGCATGGTATCTTCAATGCCCCTTTGCTTCATCTTAATCTGGGCCTGCTTCTCTTCTATAGCAAAGGCCACCTTATTAACTGCGGTCTTGTCTATGTCTATCGCCTTAACCTTCTTCTCCAGGTCCGCTTTGTGCTTTATCTTCTCATCTCGCATACTGGTAATCATCGTATCGTCTGAGGCGTATTTAGCTTCTATCTGTTGTTGCTGGTCCTTCATATACTGGAGCCTGTTCTCGGCAATCTGTATATCAACAAGCATGGCCTCATATTTCTTTTTATCCTTCTCTATCTCCCGCTCTCTCTGTAAAGAAGACTCATGTCTTTTAATGTTCTCATCAACAGCACGGACCTTCTCCCCAATGGCCTTCAGGTCTTCTTCCAGGCCCTCCATCTGTGCTTTCTTTGCCTTACCCTCTTCCTCTATGTCCTTGAGGACCTTGCCTACCTTCTCCGTGTCCAACAGCGACCCGCACAATGGGCAATCTGGCGTCTCCACCTCGGCCAGTGCTTTATATTTGTTCCTAAGTTTATCAACCTCGGCCTTTAATGCAGGGATATTCCTTTGGATGACAATACCCTGTTCGGTTAAACCCCTACGCTCTTCGGTTAACTGTGCCACCTCAATCTTCACCGTGGCAATCTTCTTAACCTCTGCTTCTATCTCGGCCAGGATACTGTCTATCCGAACCTTGCCCCCTATCTGGTCCTGGCATTTACCTATCTCTGATTTCGTGTTAGAGATTTCGTTCTCCTTGGCCCGCCTGTTATTCCCAATCTGCGTCTCTATCATCTCAACTTCACGAGTCGCCTTCTTTAACTCATCAGTCATGCTTTCAAGCATCTGCAATTTACCCTGGAACTTGCCATACTCCTGCTGATAACCGTCCAACTCCGCAGTCAACCCCTTGATGGTGGCGGTATCCTGCTCCACACGGCCCCTGAGCGTTGCAATAAGCAACCCGCAGGTCTCCAGTTGGGTCTCGATAACCTTCAAGTCTATATCAGACAGGCTTTGCTCCTTAGCATAGATGTCTTTCTCGAGGGAAGAGATGTAAGCTTTAACCGCTTCCAGTCCCTTAGAATAAATCAGGAGAGGTAGTAGCTCCATAAGTATCGCTTTGCGGTTCGCTGGGGTCTGTCTGGCAAGAACGTCAAACTCCTGCTGTTTGAAATACCCAGTGTTAAGGTAGAGATTGTATGACAAAAGTTTCTCATGGATAACCGCCTGCGTCGCCTTCACACTGTTCTCGGTCAAAGACCTGCCGTTCTCCGTAAAGAGCAACTCGGTCTTCTTGCCACGTATTCTTTTCCTGTAGATTACATAATTGTTGCCATTGGAAACATATTCAGTCTGGACGGACATCGTGTCTTCGCCAGTAGTTATAAGCTCATCATCACTCTTCAATGGTGATTCGCCAAAAACACACCAGACATAGCCCTCAACCATTGAGGATTTACCCGCCCCGTTAGACAACCCTGGGTCCCCGTTTATCATACCCAGGACCAAAAAGGCCCCGTTGATACCAGCCAAATCCAACGTCTCATTACGAAGCGACTTGAAATTACTATACACTACCTTTCTAACATCCATGTATTCCTCCGTTGTTACAAGGTTCTAACTGGAGCGTGACCCTCTTGCTCCGAGGTATATTCCATCATTCAACACTACCCTGTTGGTGGTTGCCCTTAGTGGAATCTCCGTTATAACACTCTCCCTTGCGGTGCCCTCAACGACATTACTGGCGTCACTCCTTTCAGCTACCGCCACTCCAGCAGACCTCAAAGCCCGCTCATATTCCCCCACGTCTATTGACGAATCAGGTCTTGTTACCCGCAGACCTTCCATTGCCCGCTGTAGATTCCCTGCAGTAAGTGGCTGACCAACCAAGTCGCCGATGTTATTGCGGACAGAGAATAAGTCTGGCTCAACACCCTCTTCCTTTTCCAGGGATGGCAATGGTTCGGTCTCAAGCGGGTCCTCTTCCACGTTCTGCATGAGTGTCACGCCGTCTCCATTGATACGCATTGGAACCTTATCTCCCTGGATAAACCTCTTCACCATGTTGCACAAAAGATTAGCCATAGACATCACTGTATAAATAATAGCCTTCTCCGTGCATCTTTCAGTGAGCGTATTCTTGTCGTCATGTAAGGATTCTTCATAATACTTTATCGCATCCATGTCTGTAGGACGGAAGGATTGGATGTCGTAAACCTGTGCCCCCATCCTGGAATCGACATATAACGGGACCAGCGGGTTCATCTTGGCCCTCTCCCAGATAATTTTCCTGGAGGCCATAGAATCTACCGTCACAATAACAACCCCAGATAGCGGTTGTGCCTTGTATCTCTTGTTGAAAATCTTTATCTTGATGCCAGTGAAATCTTGGATGATACCCCTTAACGCCCGCACCTTGAACCTATCAATATCCGCCAACCGATAGAACTGGTTGGGTAGGTTGTGCATCTCAACTTTATCGTCATCGTAAACAGTGATATCTTCCGCTCCCATCTTGGCCAAACTTAAAGCGGTAAAACTTCCAACAGCCCCAGCACCAATGATTACTATTGGGAGGGTCCTTAGGTTATCCACGTTTACAATATCCAACTGCCTCCAGAACATTGCATTGCTCTCTGGCGGGGCTGGTGGCGGTAATAGTGGCGTGGGGTCTCCTGCCACCAAATCCGATACAAAGGTTGTCCTTATGGTGTTTAGAACAAACTCTTGCATCTGCCTGATATCAGCATCCATCTATTTATCCTCCTTGGTTATAACGTCTATACTTTCCTCTATCGGAGTCCTGTATAACCTGGCCCCTCTAATACTATAAAATCCCCTGCTATTTTTAACAAGCGTCAACACTCTCTCTTTGTCTATTATCGGCGGAGGAGCTAACAACGGGACCGTCGCCTTCTTAATCTCCACTACAACCTCGCCGAGCGTAACCCGAACAGGATAGTTGATATCAACCCTGCATATCAACTCCCCTGCGTGATTCACGACTATCGAAATCAGGTATGAATTCTCCTGCGAGAAGAACTTCATAAACCCGTCTATGGTTTTGTTGTCAGTAGATGAATAGAACACATTGAAATCCCCGTGCGAATGAATCCAGCAATGCCACTCGGAAGTATCCTGTCCACGGAGAGCCATATCACTCGCCATGTCGCAAAGGTCGTCGATATCCATAGTCGTTTGCCCAGCACTGTTATCCTGCTTAGGGATGACTATGTCTGATATCAGGAAATTATTACCGTCTTTTTTCACCACACCAAAACAACTCCACTCACCCTTGGTGGCCATAGTAATATCCATGATTCTTTTATACGTTGCTTCTTCTATCGACACCTTGAAATATGGAAAAAATACTCGCATTCTTGCTCCTCCCTAAAATTGTAGCTCTGGTGTTGCTGGCTCTCTTTCCTGTGCTTCGCCCATACCGTGCACCGTTAATGCACTGCGAAGCGTTTCGGGCGACAAAGACTCGCTCCCTGGTTGCGACATATCTACCCTCACAATCTCCATACCATTTCCATGGGTCGCTGGTAAATCCGAATCAACCCCAAGAATCTCCTCCCGTACTATCGCTCTGGCCCGTTCCTCACTGGTCTGTGGACGGGACCCAAGCATCTGCCCGTCTGCGTGTCTGGCCATAACCTGCTCCATTTCCCTATCTACGTCGTTAGGCAAACTCCTTAGGTTGTCGGCAACATCAGGGCTCACCCTTGGGCTCCTGACAGAACCATCCAAGCTGGGCTCCACATCGTTCTCATCACGTTCGAGTTGCTCGTCTATGTCGGCAAGAGATAATTCCGTGCTCACCACCGTCTTACCGTCCCACTCCGTATCCCACAAATCTATCTTGGTGTACGGATTTTTGTCGTCATAAGACGCCAGGAAGTTATAAAGCATCTGGAACGCCATTAGATACTGCTCGGCACCCAGCATCTTCTGGACATCGGAACTGATATTCCCCAGGCAACAATGGCCCTCTCTATTGACGTGCGGGTGGTTGTATCCCTTCCTTTGATTGGTCAAGTTCCTGATATGCAACTCGCCTCGCTCTCCACCGACTTTTACCTCAAACTCGCCTAAGAGATAATTTTTCTCCTTGTATTCAACCGTTATTTCATTGGTATAGGCATAAAGGTAACCATCTATTATCTTGAACTCCTTGTAGCCTCCGAGGCTTGCCAGTTTAACCAGCTCACTGTATTCCTCTTTCTTCTCCTGGATAATCTCGTTCTCGTCCATATGCCTGAGTTCGTTAACAAGTTTCCACTTGTCACGCTGAAGGCAAAATATAGTGTGCTCAAAATCAAGGGTTTGTCTGTTAATTGCCAAAATAGACCTGCGTTTTTCTTGCACCATCTTCAAGAAGGCCTTGTTGCAAAACTGGAGGTAGGTGTCTTGGTCAAAAGCACCAAACAATTCATCGTGTAGGTCGGTCATAACTTGCATGGCTTTATCCACGATGTATAAGAATATTCTCTTGGAATCGTCGCTCGAAGAGTGCATCAGGTCAAACGATATGAAAATCTTGTTCGCATCAACCGTGCCCAGGATGTTTATGTTTGTATCGTCACGGATACAAAACTCCTCGGCAATGCCACTATCATAAGCGTAGGAATCTGACTGGCCCTTCTCCAACTTTACTTCCCAATCGTTCAACTTGAGGATTATATTCTCCCCACCCTGCACAACGGACATCTCCTTGAACTTTTTTACAGACTTAAATCTGTCCTTCTTCCTCTTTGCCACAATCGGCACAGCGAAGTTTGTAATAAACAAAGTATCCCTGGACGGAGACTTCAAGGTGTCCACGTAGGGCAAATTATTGCGGTCGTGCACATTGTAAACTGTAACATTTATCTTGTATTTGTCAACCACCACCTTGAACGCATCAAGATAATCTGCAACTTTCCCGTTGCTATCTTCGTATGTAATCTTATACCCGCCATACTCCACCGTCTTGATGTCTTCTGGCTTATACTCGGTCATATCCTGTGAACGAGATTCTTTTACGCCCATGCTATAAGAGCTTGGAATAGTTGTCTCGATTGTCATCCCCTCGTCACGCCACAGGCCTGGTTCGCTTGGCCCACGTATCTCATAATCCTGCCCATCTACGCCTACACGTATGGGCTCAGGAGCTGGGAATGAAGTGCTTGCATCACGTGGAGTTACCATTGACATTTACCTCTCCTGTGGGACGCCATCACCCAAGCCACAGCCTGGGTGACGGCCCCGTTTAGTTTACCTTCCACCCTTGACATTTGGTGAATAGAACACGTTGGTTGGTTCCTTGATTGCATCCGTGAACTTTGCCTTGTAGGTCTTGGGTTTCGCCCCAAGATTGATTACCTTGCGGAGTTCAAACTGCGAGGCAACTTCAATCCCCGCCTGCTTGAAACAGGCCTCAATTGTAGTCCCGACTGGGACAACAATCTCTTTCAGCTTGTCGCTGAGCTTCACGATAGTTACCCTGACCTTCTCTACCTTGCCCTTCGCTTTCTTTGCAAACAGTGCCATTGTCGACCTCCTTGGTCTCAATTTAATCCCTTGAGGATTTTTTCCCCAGTTTTGATAATACGTTCCTTTTTGTCTTCCGATATATCAACCTGCATCCCGACCCATTCCTTCAGCGTATCAACTGGGCTGGCGTTCTCGTTTACATTCTCGTTACGGACCCGCTCGGCTCCAGTTACATTCACCTGGAATGATGCTATCTCCCGTGGCCTGAGCTCGGCAAACAGCTCCCTAAACTTGGTCTCGTCTATCAACCTGGCCTGCTCCTCGGTCGCCTCTATCACCACTTTGACGATAGCCCCCTCATACCTCCCTGGATTATGAAATTCTTGCTCCAGAAAGGCTGAGAGTTCGTTCATGGGAGATGAGGTAGTTATGTTGCAAACCACCTCGACAAACGGAACGGCGTTATTGACCACAAACTCCATCTTGCTCGGGTGTCCTAATTCAACAGAGTAGAAGCCCTTCCTATCCATTGTTTCACCGAAATCTATCCTCTCAAGGCTTCCGCTATAAGCTACTACCGTAGGCCCCTGAACCAACACGCTTTGCTCCTTATGAACATCACCTAAAAATCCAAGGTCAATATACTTGCCACGCAGAACCTCGGCAATATCTACACCGTCGCCCTGGGCAACAGCCCAATCAGTAGCACCAAGCACGGCACCAGTAGCAAGGACGTGTGAAAGGAACATTACGTAAAACGGACGGCCCGTGGAAACATGCCTCACATGCTCCTGGTAATTTTCCCAGAGTTTTTCAAACTCCTCTTTATAAACTTCGGCATACCTTCTCTTACCAGTAACAGATTTCGGTATATGTGGCATACAAAGAGCCACGTAATGCCCTTCATCATCTGAACCGAGGGAGATTACCGAGGGCTCATCAACAACCGTGACACCCTTTATGCCGAGCGTCTTCCACTCCGATAAACAATGTATCTGGTTCTCGCTATTCGGATAGTCGTGATTGCCGACAATGTCTATAACCTGGATGCCAGCATTTACGAGCCTGATTTGTGCCGACTGAAATATCTCCTGTTCTACTGGCATGGGCCTGCAGTTCTTGTATGCGTCACCATTGAACGCAAAAAAGTCGACCTTATGCCCGATAGCATGGTCGACCAATTCGTCAATGCGTGCCCTGGTGTCATCCATCCTGTTATTGTAATCGATGTGCCAGTCTGCGGAGATTATTCCTTTTTTCATTACTTCCCCTTGTTTGTAATTTTGATTTTTTTCCTACCCATAAACTCTGCGTCACACACAGTGCCCTCAAGAGTTAACCTGTTGCGGAGCGGAAACGATTCTGTGGCACCCTGAAAACTAATCCGTGATACGTTGAGTTTCAATTTTAACGGGGGGACTTTTCCATCCCTATATTTTGAGGCAAGAGTACGGTAGAACTCTTCGTTGGCATTGAATATCTCCACAATTAAATCATTCATATCGCCTCTCTCCGCACTATATACTCTCTACCGACATTCCTGTAGGCCAACTGCAAGGCCCTGGCAAACGCAAGAGCCTCTTTGTACGTGTGGAACTTGTCGATACCCATCCCCATGTTGTCGTGCCATCTCGAGACATCCCACCTGTGGTCCGTCAACTCACTGCCCGTCGCCGTTATTCTCAGAAACCTGGAAATCTTCATATCGCCTCCCGTCCAACTAATCTAACCTACCCATACTATACAAGGTATAAGACTTATTGTCAAGTCTTTTTTTTCTTGTCCACTAAACGCCAGGCCTTGCGTCGCATATCTTCATCCTGGCTCAATAGACTCCTGAGGGCCCGATTTTCTCCCTCCACCTTAGACTTCTCATCCATCATGCTTGCCCTTCCGTGGCCGACTCCAAGCACCCACGAAAAGAACATGGCTACGGGGATAATAACCGCAAGGGTATTGTTATCCATTAGTTTGCCTCCCCATTATCAGACTCGGCAACCTTCGGTACTTCTGGGGACCGTAGCTCGGCCTGGGACTTTACAGCCTCGGCTTCTTGCTGTTGCTGTTTCGCTACCTCTTCCCTCTTGATTCTCCTGCGTTCCAATCTTTTTATGTAGCACGGCTTCTTGCTCATTTTTTCCTCCCCTTAATTAAATCCATCGACGGATTCAAATTCCATGTCGGTGGCAACTTATTTATAATCACTTTCTTAATTCCATATCTCTTAATAACTTCCTTGCACTTATCACAGCAGTAATGGTGGCCTATCAGATACATCGTATTACCTTCCGTGTTCTTTCGGCCAGCCTTCCTGCAACAATCCACCTCAGCGTGATGCCTCTGCATGCAAATCTTCCTACACAGGAGATACCCAGACCCTGTCGTTAAACTCCTCCGAGGACACTTCTTCTGCGGGTTGTAACAGTAATTTGACCCAACAAAGAACTTGCCGTCCTTTTCTATTATCGCCACCACGGTTAATTTAGCACAACGGCCTGTCATCTTGGCACTCCCGTCGGTCCACTGACAACATGTATCTCATCCTGGAATACCAACATCGCATTCATCTCAATGAATAAAGTCCACGCCACCGCTATGGAGTCGCAAATGTCCTGCCACACCAGGTCCTTGTCCCTGGGAACCTGTATCCCGAACCTCTGCTCCACTGCCTTCGCCACCTCCGACTTCTGGGTCCCTATATGACGGACACCAAGATTCTTCTTGAGCGTCGGTTGGCAATATGTCCACACGTCGCACTGGTTATACCTGTAGACTATCTCCATCGTCACACCACGCATAGAACCAAGGACCCTGGCTGTCTGAGCGTTCCTAAAGTAATTTAACTCCTCCATCCCAACAAACATCGGCTGGACCGCCTGGAGCCTCCTTAAAAGCGAGAACCGATATTGGGATAACTTCTTCCCGAACGCCCACTTTTTGGGGAGAATAATCGCATCATACCCTAAAAGCTTACCAGTCAGGTCCATCCATGCGGTCCCTGTACTCCGAGAACTCGCATCAATCCCAAATATAATATAATCCTTTCTGCTCCCCTGCATCACCTGGCGAATCGGCTTGTCCAGTGTAAGTTTATTCATGCACCGTCCCCTTCTCCAGCTCTTCCATAGCCTGGAGGACCGCTGGGCTTAACTCTGCCCTATGCTTAGGGGCCTCAAGGCCAGCCTTCTTGTAGACAATCTGCCCCTCAACCGTATCCATCTTAGCTGTAATCGGGTCCTGGAGCCTGCCGAGCTGATGCTTAACAGCCTGTTTGACCGCCTTGCTGGCTTTGTCAAACTCCCCGCAGACAAGCATATCGGCGACCCCGTTATCATCGGGGACCTCAATGTCATACTCCTCGCCAATACGGAACCTTGCTGTAGCGTATTCGCCCGTTGAAACTACTTCCTCATATGCAACACTTATTCTTCTCGTTCCCATAACCCCTCCCTTAATACTTGTGCCGTTTATAATAAAATCTGCCACAATGCTTACAGCGATACTCGTCAACTTGGTTCCAGGAATCATATGAAACCGTAGACATAGACTCATGTTTACCAAATAAACATAAAATAATTTGCCACAACGCAGACATAACCCCTCCCCTATTCCTTCGCTATCTCTGATTTAATTGCCAACAATACCCTTTGTTGTATATTTACTACTTCAAGGTAATCATTTGAACGGGAGAACCTGTTCCCCATTTCCGCAATTATCCCCCCTATCCTCTCTCGCTCTTCTTTCTTTGCCTGTGCTTTAACCCTCTTTTCATATTCCGCTATCCCTACATTTCCAAAGCCAGCAAACCAACTTTTATCCTTTTCCTGTTGCCTCCGCTCCCCTTCGGCAAGAATTACATCACAATATTCTTCAGCAAGTTTTTCTGTTAAACAATATGTGTTGTTAGCACAATCAACAAGCATATCCCTCGCAGTCTTATACTCCGTCTTGTCGCTCACCTTGTCGCTCATTCACTCCCCCTTTCGTAATTGGTCTATGGCTTGTTTGATAACTCCAATTGCTTTGTCAAATCCTATTAACTCTGCCGTTTCATATCCTGTCGTTCGAGTTTTAACCACACTAATATTTCTTTCCTGAATTACTTTCTGCTCCACTTCCTTCAACGCCTGTTGTCTGCCTAATCCCATTCCCACCGTTAATCCTTCCGAGTAAACATCTTTAGGTCTTTCCTTTTCTCGTTCCCTTCTCTCGCCTTGTTCAAGAGCCAGTTGTTCTATGCCCATTAAATCCTGATACACCTGTTCCTTGCAAAGACCTTCCATGCAATCTTCACAACCATCGCCATTGTCATCACAAAACTTATCGCCGACATAATTACCAGTAAATTGTTCCTTTGCCTTATCATACTCCGTCTTGTCGCTCACCTTGTCGCTCATTTTACCTCCTTTAGACAGGCTGAACATTTCTTAATCCTAAACTTTTCATTCATAATGCTGTAATTATTTGTATCCAACATAGGGCAACCCGCCTCGCTATAAAAAAATATGTTTTCGCAATGCCAACCATCACAAGCATTATCATCCATGAGAAAATAGCACCCATTGCAAAATTTTCCTTTGGGTATTTTCCTATCGCTCATTTTCCCTCCTTTCGTAATTGGTCTATTTTTTCTACTTTCTTGCTCACCCATATTTTCTTTATTTCGTTTTCCATTTTACTCTCCCCACTAAATCTTCCATAACTCCCTCCCGCCCCGTAGGGCTTACTCCCTATTAAATCGTGCCCAGAGAGTCATAGATACGTAGCGTCTCTGGCACGAAGCAGTATGTAAACTCTAAATGTATCTTACCCTTCCTGGTCTTGATAATCTTTATCAGGAAGTCGTTCTTCAGTCTATCAATCTCACTGGGGGCTAATCCTTCTTTAAGGCACGGCCTCCAGGCTCCCAACACGTAATCGCTTGACTCAAGCACAACACCGCTATCCCTTATCATAGTCCCTTCAACGGGTTCGCCACCAGAGCCAGCCTGCTTCGTGAGCTGGTGCAACACGATAACAGCCACGTTAAGCTTCTTGGCCAACCCCTTGATACCCCTGGCAATCTTACTGACTATCTGGTAAGCATCCTTCCCCTCGCCAGAAATGTATCCAAGGTAGTCGATGACGATTAACCTGACTGGCTCCGAAAACAATAACATGCTCGCCTGCTCAGTGTAGCGTTCTATCTGTTCCAGGGTCAAATTATTCTCGTCGCATATCCTCAGGTTGTCCATGTGCTCATCCATTCTTGCCAGGGCCTGCACAAGGGACGGCTGTCTCTCTCCCTCGTTCGCCTTTAAGCCAGCCTCTACCGCACGGCCAGTCAACTCCCTGCCAGATTCTATGGTCACAATCCTCTCAAAGACCTGCGGGCCAGGCTGTTCAAGCGAATAAAACGCCATCGGCACCTTCTGTTTCTCGCACACGTTACGGATAATGTTAATCGCAAGGGCGGTTTTTCCGACGCCAGAGCCAGCCACAATGCTCATTACCTCGCCACCGCAGATTCCACGGGTCTGCTCATCTATACCAGCATAACCTATCATGATTTTATTGCGTTCACTCTCCCTGGCCTGGGCGATATAATCCGCCATCAACGTGTCGAGGTCCTTGAGTTTCGAAATATCAACCTCAGTCTTCTTGTCGCCTTTCAAAAACTGTGCCACAACAGCTTTATCTTTCCCCCACTCACCCGACAGATAGTTAATCATGTCGTCGATAACAATCGTGTTCTCGGCTTCCGCTATCAACTTCTTCGCCTTTGGATACTGCTTCTCTTTAACCTTTTCCTCAGACAACATCCTCTGGACAAGGAACATATCCGCTGGGAGCGTCTTATCAATCAGCCTAATCGTCTCATCCTTGCCCTTCGCCACAAGGTAATCGTTCAAGTCCTTAAATTCCTCTGGTAACGGCAACACCCTCACGTGGTTGTCGGGGCATCCTCCCCTTAGCGTGTTCCTGTTCTTCTCGAGATTAGCTCGTCCAGTTGCATCATTGTTAGGGACAAGCACTATTACGGTCTCGCTGTTGACAACTTCTTTAAGCTCCTTGGCCTGCTCTTGGGTTAAAGTTGCGGAACAAAATGACACCGCAGTCTTAAACCCGCACTCCCAAAACGTGATAGTATCAAAATACCCCTCGTTTACGTAGACGACATTGTGCTCCTTCAGGGCCTGCCTGGTATTGTGAAGATTGAACAGAATCTGACTCTTGTTGTATATCTCGTCGGTTGAATCATTGATATACTTCGGCTGGCCTGGTTTCGGTGTTAAAAACCGCCTGGCGAACGCAACTGGACGGCCAAACTTATCTTGTATCGGGATGACTATGCAATTCCCTCTCATGCCGTATCCGATGTTAAACGCCTTGATGGTTTCGTCGGATAACATCCTGTTATTGTTTAGGTAGATTCTGGGGTCTGATTTCTCTTCCAAGGTTGGCAATAGATTGTCAAAGATGTCCTTTTTTTCTTTTCTCTTGGCCTCCAAGGTCTCCCATTTATGCAAATCCTCAGTGGAGACCTGGATGCGGTGTTCTTCGCACAGGAGCGTCACAGCTTCTGTTGCAGAGCAATTCTTTTGGTGCATCACAAAATCAATTATCGTCCCACCAATTCCACACCCAAAACAAAACCACGAAGAAGACTCTGGATAGACGACAAGCGACAGGCTATCTTTGTCCGCATGGAAAGGGCAAAGGCCCTTATAGTTCTTCCCGTCCTTCCTTAACTGAACAGTCTTGCCTATCTCTAAAACAATGTCTATGCTTTGTTTCACCACATCAAATAACATTATTTACCCCCGTTCCCATAGAATTCTTTCGCCCTTACTTTTTCCTTCAGCCTCTTCGCAATCCTCTCCCCATCCTCCCCGTAAGCGAGGTTAATTTGAGCCAGCGTGCAGTTGGATGTTGCAATAATTGGCAAATTGTTGGCCGTCCTGTATTCAACCATCGTGTAAAGGGTGTTGGTTACAAAATCAGTCTTCCTGGTCACCCCTATGTCGTCCAGGATAAGTAATTTACAGGTCTTAATTTTATCTATCACCACATTCATCTTTGCAAGCTCTGGATTGCCCGAGGGGTTGTTGCCCTTCTCGATACTTATCTTGGTCCATAACATCTCGAACAACTCCGATACGTTCACGTAATAAACCCACTGCACAGGTGCCTTGATGTTGTAATTTTTGAGAAGAATATCACGGGCCATCGCCACCGCACAATGAGTCTTGCCTATCCTCTTGGTTTTGCCGAACAGAAAGAACCCTTTGCCGTCTATCAACCGTTCACTGAAACTATCAACATAGTTCTTGAAATCCGCCACGTGTCCACTTTCCCACTCGTTCTTAGGATTAAACCCGTCCAATGTTTTACCGATGTAATCAGCAGGGATGCCTGCGTCCAACAACATGGCCTCGGTATCGTATCCCTTGCGACATTCACAATGCTTTGACATCCCATTGATGTCATCGATAAGCCACCCATTGACACAGCCATTCTTTCCGCAAGCAACAAAATCTTTCATTTTTTACCGTCCGTTATGCTCTCGTATTCTTTCTCCAGGTCTTTCAATTTCTTACTCCCTGCGACCCTCGCAGAACCCGCCGTAGAAGGCCTACGTCCCTTAAACCAACCACTCTCAAACATCCCCGTTACATACCGCATTCCGCCTTGTGTGAACGCACCTATCCGATGTAGACCCGCAAACTGGACACCCTCTCTAATCTGCCAGGGCTCGGCTATTGCGTGAAGCTTATTCAGCTCCTTTAAGTCGTCGTGGCCAAAATCTCTACGGTTAAAAAACTTGAAGGCCTCGATAATAACCTTCTGCCACTTAGGAAGGGTCTCAATCTCTTCACTGGTGAGGACCGCATTGTCAACGGGATTATTAAAAGGACTCTCAATTACCCCTAAACGTCCCGAAGGTAAACCTATAGGTATACTCTTATCTTCTGTATTAGGTTTGACTATAGGATTAACTGTATCTCTATATGCAATTTGTACGGGAACAGTCGGTTTTTCCGTTTTTTTAATATTGTTTTCGTTAGTCGGAGTCGGTTTTTCCGACTGTTTCGGTGCATTTTCACCCAAAATACCTAAACAGTCGGTTTTTCCGATGGTTTCTAAACCGTCGGTTTTTCCGACCATTCCTAAACAATCGGTTTTTCCGACTGTTTTTGCAGGTAAACAGTCGGTAGAACCTACTGTTTTTGCAAGTAAACTCTGGTTATTTCCGACTGTTTTGGTGATATTGTACCACGTGGCTACCTCTTCTTTTGACGTGGTGATTTGACTTGCGAGGCATAAATTGTCTGGGAGGAAGAGTACGAGTTCGTTGTCTTTTTCGTTGTCATGTTCGTCACGGGATATAACTTCAATGTGGTATTCTGCTGAACGACCCGTGTTGACAAACTTGGTAATAAAATTATGACTTTGTAGGAACTTGAGCCCCTCAAAAACATAGTCCCGTTTCTTCCCTGTCAGGAACTGCAGTAGCTCCGCAGGGATGTTGTCGCAGGCACCTTTGAACGGTGTTACCGTCTTCGCCAGGTTGATTATAGCTTCCAATAATGGCTTGTATTGTTCCGCCTGGAGGGCCCTCGTGTGGTAGGTTGTTAATAGCAATTTGTTCTCCATCCCATAAGACGTCAGGTAGTTGCCGTCTATAAAAATATCCGTCACCATAGTAATTGTTCTAACGTTGCCACTACCGATTGCCAACTTGTACTTACCCTTGAGCTCTATGTGGGGCATTCCTTGTCTCCGTAGAATATAAGGATTTAATTTGTCTTATTGTACTTCATGGCATCAAGTGACGATTTCCACACCTTACGGTGCCCAGATGGACCATGGACACCTTTGAGTTTGCCTTCGTCATACCAGTTGCGGATTGTAGTATTTGAAACGTGGAGGTACTCGCTTGCTTGGGAAATTGTGATAAGGATATCATCTGCGTCTTTGCGGTGGTCTATCATCTGTACTCCTTTTTTAGTTTCTTTTTCATTTCCTACCTACCCTCAACCTTCAGGGGAAAAAAAGTGGCTGAGGCTCAACCAGTCATCAGTATACAATTCTCCAACCAGCTTGTCAAGTATTTTTACGGACCTTCCTCTCATGAACCGAGAGATAAGTCTCAGAGCCCTTCTCCCTCAGGAGACGCTGTATCTCTTTCTTGGCTTCTTTCTGGAGCCGTTCCCTGGGTCCTTTGGCCATAACCATCCCTACTGTGAGTGTCACAATATACCTTTTCGTATCCATTTATTCCTCCTTTGTATCGTGGGACTATTGTCTCTTCGCCCTTGTCACTTTTTTTACATTGATGTCGTATGTCTTGGCGTCCTCGTCGCAAACGGTCTCTACGTCAACCTTGAGGTCCAATTCGCTCAAATATAGCCCTACAACCTTCGTAAGGAACGCTGTGAGCCCTTTGATGTCAGACGGCTTCTTAAAGCCCCTGGCGTGCACGTAGAGCTGTGCGTTGGCCTGTAGGGCCCTGTTAGCCAATATCCCTGGAACGGCTTTTGCCAATTCTTTCTTCCACTCGCCGACTGCCTTGTTCAGTTTCTCACACTCCTTCCTGCTGTCGCACTTTTTACACTTCTTTTCTTCACAGAACATAAATCCTCCTTTTAACCCACGAAGGGCTGGTGGGCTACTGCTCTGACCTCACCACTTAATCTTCACGCATCCGCAGACTTGCACCCCTCGTGATTATTATTTTCCACAATCTGTCACCGACAGCCTATCGTTTAACCCAGGAAACGGCGATACTTTACTATTCGCCTAATATATTTATGCTACTGGACAACCGAACCAATCTTGCGACTGGCGACCACCGTCCCTGGTGTTATTTCCCTATCCTCCGACCGCTTCTTCCCCTGATGATACTCTTAATCTTGTCCAGGTTGGGTATCCCCAGGCGTTTCATGTCCGACGTAAGATTGTTGTTTGACGCCGAGCCATCTTGACGGGCCCAGGTGGCACTCGTCCCTGGAGACAATTGGAACGGGTCGAACCAGAACTGCTCGATAACCTTACCATCCTGAGGCTCCTGGTCCTTAAAGTAAAACTTAAATTGCTCGTAGCTCACACCTTTCATGCGTTCCTGGCTGAACTGTTTAATCTTTATCCCACCATTCATGTAGCTTATCCTGTGCTGTTCCGCATTGATGCGGTTCATCAGGTTCATATACTGGTCGTTGATGCTTATCTTGTACCTTTCCATCATCACCCTACTGCACTCGTGTGAGTCCTGGAACTGTAACTCCTCACCCTTGTTGCCCTTGGCGTCAAAGAACACCACCCTGGCGTGCTTGGAGTATAATTCCCTCGCTACGAATATCATATTGCATTTCAACTTCTCGCAGATTGTGGGGGCAAATCGGAAGGCATATTCATATTCGGATTGGTTTTTCTGGTGCATAGTGTAACTGGCCACAATGCGGTCCTGGTATTTTGGGGTAATGTAAAACCCCACCCAGTTGCGATTGCTGACACTGTAATTGTCTTCAATGGTATAATTGCCGAACATCTTGTTGGCCAGGATATTCTTAATCTGCTCTGGCGTCTTCTTGCTGTCCAAGATATAGAAAGTCTCAAAGGCTTTTATCGTGGAGCGGTTGATTATTGTGTTAAAGTATGGGGCCCCGTCTATCTTGTCTTTGATATTTACGGTGGTTATTATTTCCCCGTTCTTGAAGACATCGCCCTTTACTTTGGTTTCACGTGTCTCACTGGGGCCCTCATCGTCTATTTTTTTAATTTCCTTGTCTTTCATTGGTCGTCCTCCCCATCTCTGTTCCCACCCATGTGGTCAATGATAGAGCCAAGCACGTCGTCTACCGATTCATCACCGCCAAAAGAGAGTTGGTGGGCATTGCCTCTATCCACTATCGACCCTATCATTTCCTGTATCTCTTCTTGCGTCAACGGCATCGCATTCCCACTGTCCCTTCTCCCCTTCTTCGGCATATGCCCCCCCGTTAGAACAATGTATCCTGTATCTCGTGCTTTACTTTGGTTATCTTTACTTTGGGTCTTGGTTTACGGGCCCAAGTGTGAATCCTGAGTTTATCTATCGGGACCAACCTGAGCACCATCCCGTTCCATAACGGCTTCGTTGGGTATTCGTTTATCTCTCTGCGACTGATTATGTAGGTGTCGGGATAGAGTTTTGCTCCATCTTTTGTCCTGTAGGATATTCCAACCAACAACTCGTCGTCGTCCTTACATCCGACTCTATGGTCGGCTATCCCGACACACCTGTCTTTCCATATTGGTTCTTTGATAACCAGTCGGTTCATATTCTCCTCATCCAAACATTCCAGGGAAGTCTACGCCTGAAGCTTCATCGACTGCGTTCTGGAGCGAGTCTATAACGGAATCTATTTCATCCGCTTCGTTTATTTCGCCGACATCCTGCAGGTCAGAAGAAATGGTCTCGAGGGTATCCGCACACTCTTCCACCCTGGAATACTTGTCGGTTGATTCGAGATTCGTCCCCTGCATGTTGTCTCTCCACGAACCCATCTCTTCAGCCAGAGATTCTACTTCGCTCACATCTACGCCAGAGATTGCATCGTTAGACTGTTTGACTTTTTCGGCATCCTTGAGCGATTCATCGTCTTTTATCTCTTCGAGTTTAGAGATGACCTCTGCTACCGTGCCCATCGCTTCGCCCAGCCTTGTCGCCCTGCCCTTATACTTCGCCATTGCCTTCCTCCTTCCCCAGAATTGGTAGGCTACTTATCCTGCCTTACCTACCTGTATTATAACGTCTCGGGGGAAGTTTGTCAAGTATTATTTTCATCTCTTTTCCTTCTCACCAGCTTTAATAATTGTGACGTTGTTAATTTATTGCTAATGTCTTCGTCGCTCGTGGCCTCGTTAAACACTTCGTCAACAAACCCTTGCTTTGTTCGAATCAGCTCCTCTACACGCTCCTCTATTGTATCCTTCATCACCAAGGATATAATGAGCGGGGCGTTCTTCTGGCCGATTCTGTGAACACGGTTTTCGGCCTGGGAGTTCATCTTGAGGCTCCACCACTTGTCGTAAAAGATTACAACATCTGATGCGGTGAGATTTATTCCAACCCCACCAGCCTGGAGGGTAGAAACAAATAAACGGCACCCTTCGTTCTCTTGAAAATAATCCACGAGGCCTTGCCGTCTTTCAGCCTCCTTAATTTGTCCGTGTAGGTAGGCTGGGTTATACTCTTGCAGTTCGTTCACAATAATATCTGTGACCCCTTTGAACTGCGAGAAGATAACTATCTTGTGCTCGGGAGAAAGTTCTTTGACTATTTTTTTCAACTCGTCCATCTTTGGGTTTTCTGTAAGCTTAGGGTTAAGGATTTGTGGAGCATCACAAAGATGCTTAAATGCCACGATTCTCTGGAACACCCAGGGCATCATAACGGTCTTGTCACCGATATCGGCCTCCAGGGTAACCTCCAGGTCCGTGTAGGCCCTCTCCTGTTCATCAGACATCTCTATGTCGTATTGCTGGTAGATTTTCTCTGGGAGCTCTTTGAGCACATCCCGTTTAAGCCTGCGTAACATTACGGGGGCTATACGCTCCTGTAGTAAACCCATGTTCTTACGGCCTACAATCTGGAACCCAGTGTACCCACCGACCTCACAAAAGGCTTCCTGGAACTTCTTGAACGTCCCGAAGATGTTCTTGTTGATGAGTAAAATCATACCATAGAGGTTCCGCATATTCTCGAACGGGGTTCCCGATAGTAAGTAAAGACACTTGGCACGTGACTTGGTTAACAGGCTTGACAACAACTTTGAGGACGTGTTTTTCCACTCAGCCATACGTGCACATTCGTCCACCACAATGGCATCTGGCTTCCACTCTGCGATTAACGGAAAGTCCCTGTAAATTACCTTGACGACCTTCTTACCATCCTTTAGTATCGGGAATCCGTTCGCATCATATTGCTTCACCCTGATAGCACTGGTTAACGTATGAAATCCTATAATCATGGCGTCTGGGTTGAGACTGTAGATTCGCTTGCGTTCCTCAAAGTCCCCCGAGACCGCAACTGGACGGATTGACACCCACTTCCTCGCTTCACGTTGCCAGTTGACCTTGAGCGACGTCGGGCAGATGATAAGTATCTTTTTAACTACACCTGTATTCACAAAGTGTTGCAACGTTGCGAGAACAGTCAGGGTTTTCCCGCAATTATGAACTATCACTTTATTTGCAACGAAGTTCCTGTGTGGGTCGTCCATGATAACGTCATACACATCCGTGGCACCATTGTTTTCCGTAGACACAACCTCGTCGGCTATGGGGATAAAACTGAATCCGTGACGAGATTTCTTTATATTGAGATGCCTATGGTGCGTTTTGTGGTGCCCAGAACAATTCGTCAACTCCAACTCGCCGTTAGTTAACAACTTGTCCCCCGCCCGCACATGAGTGGCTTCAACCCATTCATTGTTCTCGGTAAGAAGTTCGTGGTCACAGGTAAGGACAATAAACTTGCCAGACTTAAATGTAATCTTTATGGTTTCTTTTTGCCCTTTGAACAACACCTTCTTAATGGTGTTTAATCTCAATTCGCCATCGCATAGCGAGATGGTCTTTGTCGGTATGTCCTGGGACCACTTTCGTCCAGTGCCAAGGCCATTGAACTTGGCATAAATTTCACGCAGTTTATACTGCCTACCGTTGCCCGCTCGGTTAACATTAAGCACCATGTCTCCACCGACACACCCCATTTCGTCGGCCAGGAGGCACCTGGGGACAGCCTGGAGGAACTTTATGCCCACCTTCTGGTAGTTGTAGGCTGTAGAAATGTTTGTGTTCGGGATGTCAATCTGGGTATCCTGGCACTCTTTTAGAGCCAGGATATCTTCTTGTTTGTGTTTACGTTGGTTGTAGCGGTCTATAACGGCGTTATGGATTATGAGCGTATAGTCATGGAATATGTCCTTCAATAATGGCAGGTCGTTGATGTGAACCATGTTAACACGTTTGTCGGCGTCCCATTTACGGGTAGGAATCTTTCGGCATCGTTCCACCAGGTCGGGGGAATATGGAACGGTAAGTTCTATGAGCTCCTCATCCTCGGCGTTGTTGGCCGTTATAGTGATATTGTGGTTATCCATTTTTAATCCGTATACTCTTAACCCACACCATCCGTCCACAGTATAGCCGAACACAATATGGGAAATACGTTTTTTCTTCCACTGCAAACAGAGTCCCATAGTGCCTGTTGTATGGACTGTCGGGGTCCATTACCTCTACATCAACCCCGCACTTTATGTCGTTTTCTTTTCCCACTCTTCCGCCATCTTCTTTAACGTCTCAATTTGCTGGTCATTAAGGCCTTGCTGGCCGTATTTGTTGTAGTAATCCCGCATATATTGGAGGCACTCCAAGGCATCATCCTTGGTGATATCGGGCTCCTGGAGGAATCTGAGTGTGAAATTATAGGCCTTTTCCATCTCTCGGTCAATATTCTGCCTGACATACTGGTCCAGGCTGTCTGGGTGCACGAGTAATACATCGTCAGTACCCTTGTATCTCCGCATGTTGATTCCCTCGAGGTTGTAAGATTGGTCAACAATGACGAGAGAGTCTATCCGTGAGAGCTGTGGTCCCGATTCTTCTTTAGGGGTTTCCTTCGTAGCCTTCATGTATGTTTCTAATAAATGTCCCATGTGTTTCTCCTTGTCGGTGAGGGGGTGGCGGAAATCAAGGAGAAAAAAAACCGCCACCCCTCTCAAGGACTACCCACTACTCAGGAGGTTAAGACGCCCCCACACTGAGCGGTGCGGGGATGCTTGTTAAAACGGTGTCTTGGGTTTCTGTGTAGCCTTTACGCTTTCCTTTGAAAGTCTCTGTACTTCCTGCGTGAGCATCTCCCTCTGGACATCGTTCAGTTTGTCCACGGTGTCCACGTTAAACGCTTTCTTCATGTAATCTCCGACCTTGGTCTTCTGCTCCTCTGTGAGAGTGTTGTAGACCAGGTCCAAGCCCGCCTTAGCGTCCTGCATCTCGAAGGTTGCGTAGAAATATTCGGTCTTGCCCTTGCCCTTCACGTCGGTACTGCCCTTCTTGCTCTTCATTATCGTGATGACGTTGCGGACATCCAACCCTGCGTCCTGTAACTTCTGGGAGTAGGAACCGAATTCTTTCTGAGCCGACCACGAGAGATACATCCTGACCCTCTTGACGCTCTCGGCATCATCGCCTTCGTCCCATTCAATAACGTAGGACGGTTTGCAGGTCTTCGGCTGTTGGTTGTATGGGCACTCCACGCACTCCACTTCTTTCCTGGTTGTGCCGTCCTGCTGGAGCCTCATACCCTTGAGGAGTTTTGCGTTGTTGCAGTAGCAGATGTTCACGTCCTGGACAGAGTAGAACCTCTTCCAGTAGGCCGTCGCAATCTTGAAGGCGATGGACTCTACCTTCTTCCCGCTTTCTTTGTAGACGAAAAGCCCGCCTTCGGTCGTGGGTATGGTGACCCTGTCAAAATTACCCCCGCTCCAGCCGTATTTCGTGTCTACGGTGTCAAATGCTTCCCCATCTGATAGTGCCCCCGTTGGGTTCGGGTTCGTTATTGCTGTATCATTTGCCATATACTGTTTCCTCCTAATTACTCCTGGTTCCACTGGTTACGCCTGGTTACCCTGGGTTCCATTGGTTCCTCTGGTTCTTCCTGGTTTCTCCTGGTTCTTGTTACTGTGGTTGTTCTATTCCAAAATTTGGCAGGTTATCGTTCGGTTGCGACTTCCTTGCCTGGGTCTCTCTCTCAACAATCGCCTTGAACATATAGTGGGCCCTAACCAAGCCGTCATACTTCCTCTGGAAGTCTTCTATGACAACCTTGGCCGTTTGCCTGTCTCCCACCAGTATCCTGTACTGCGGATTGAGAGATGCAACCCTTCCCTTCCCAGCTTCCGACTTTTCCCCTACAACACCTGGACACATGTTATTGGTGTTGTTTGTCAGGTCGCTAAACAGGTCCTCACGCTGTTTTCTCAATACCCCGCCCCACACTTCCAGTCTCGTCAAAAGTTCTCCGATATAAGAAGCGTAGATGTGGCATTTGAGCGACATCTCTGATGCGAGTTCTGCGTTGACATCAGACCCAACCATTCCGATAATTTCCTGCATCATCTTCGGATAGTCGGTGATGTCTATTTTTAACCCGTTTAGGGACACTGGAACTGGGTTTGGTGCACACAGGTCCTCTACGGATTTGCGGAACACTACCTGCGAAGTCTTTAGGTCGAACTGCATTAGCCCCTCCTTGGTTTTTCTTTCTCAACGGGGTGCAACTTCACGAGCAGGTCCTTGAGAATCTCTATTTCTTTTGCGGAATAGACTCGCCATCCGACATTATTCCTGCGGACCTTAAACGGAATCTTCCCCTGCAGTTCCCACCTGCGGATTGTATCCCTGTCTACCCCGACTTCTTTCGCCACCTTATCGAGTATGTAGAGTGTTTCTTGTGTCTCTTGCGTTTCTTCTGGTGCCATTGTAGTATCCTCCCTGGATATTTTGGATTTACCCGACATAATGCTCTTTGCACTTTTTGAACTTGACAGCCTTTCCATGTTCCGCACAAAAAGGGCACGGGTCATTTCTTCCTATCTTTTCGCCGTTGACAATTGGCTTCTGTATCCTATCGAGAAAAATAATGCCGTCCATATGGTCTATTTCGTGCTGTGCCACAACAGCTTCAAACCCCTCAAATAGGGCGGTCTGCTTGTCTCCGAGAATATTACTATACTCGACCGTCACCTCCCTGAACCTCTGCGTGTTCTTGTAGATGCCTGGGAACGATAAACATCCTTCGCCCGTGAAAAGTATCGGCTCCTCCCTGCTCGTTATCACGGGGTTAATTAAATTAACGTTACAGTTCTGGGCCCGAATAATGCAAAGCCTGACTGGGTGGCCAATCTGTATCGCAGAAAGACCCGCACCTTTTATACTGGAGCTTGCGAGGTCCTTCTCGAGCATAGGAATAAGCATATCCACCATTTCCATTTCTGCCTTGGAACTGGTGTCAATAGCCCTGCTTATTCCCCGCAACCACTTCTCGTCATGCGATATCATATGGCCCTCCTATACCTATACTACCAGTCTTACAATCATTTGTCAATCTGTTTTTTCAACATGTTCATAATATTCACAGTAGCCTGGGAAGTCCTTGCTTTCTTTATATGGGTTCAGTTGGTCGTTAAAGGAGTCAAGAAAACAGGAGAAGTTACACACCTTATCCCGCTTTTGCCTACGCCTTATTGGAGGGTTTTCTGTGGGAGTTTTCCCCACTTCAGCCGTTTTTCTTGCGTCCTCAATGGGCATCTTGTGGTGGTTGCAATAGTCCATGTACTCTCCTTAAAACCCTTTACGGTTATCCAACCCATATTCCTGGATGCGGTAAGTCATTCTATACATGTGCTTTATCTTTTTACGCTCTTCAGTAACAGCTTTCGCTATGTTTTTATCTGTGAAAACCCCCAGGTTAGTTTCCTCGTTATCATGGGGGCATCGCTCAATTAACACATACACTTTTTGCTGTTGGTTGATTCTGTCAGTAATACCCTTGGCCACTTCCTCTCCTGATTTGTCAACGCCACAAAAAACAGTCTTCTTCAGGTCTTCGCCACATGTAATCCTTGAGAAATGCCAATCACCGTGACCAGCCTGTTTTCTGGTATAAAGATGCTGTGCGTGTAGTTTGCTCACCTTTCACCTCCCTTTGCTCCCTTCTTTTTTTCATTTGCTTTGTCATGTCCATCATCAAGATTAAGTCTTTTTTAGTCATGGACAACGGAGCCAACGGGAACGTTTCTATAAGTATTCGCTTGTTACTCATTTCTTTACCTCCCTTAATTGTAGGGCACTCGCATACGCCACTTCGCCCCTGGCTGGCCCCATGACCTCCAGGACGGTTTCCTTGTGCGTGGTGACATCGTGGATAGTTTTAATGCCCTTCTTATACAGTCTCTCGGCATACACCCTGCCTATCCCGCCAACCCTGACCAGTTGCACATACTCTGCAGGGATTTCATATTTAATCCTCAGAGAGAGCTCCTTGAAGAACTCTGTCTTATGCCACCTGGCAAACTGTGCGTCAATCATGCCGACCGCTTCAAGGACCCTTTCCATATCCTTTTTCATCATAAACTGGAGAGACCTTAACGCAGTCCTCTTAACACCCTGGAGCGTCCCATAGAGAGCGGAACCATATTTAGCACTCCCGCCGTTACAGAACTTACCTCTGAGTGAAATCTCCTGGTCGAATAGGTCGGCCTCAAATTGCTCTGCTTTCGACACGTATAGGTCGTAGGTTGGGATATTCACCAAGGCCCAGACTGTAAGATAATCGTCAACGGGCTTATCACCCTTAAACACAGAGTTGAAATTCTGATACCAGGCATACACGTCGGCTGGAGAGAAATACATGTAAGCACACACCCTCCCGAGCGGAGCGATAGCATACTGGCCCTGTCCTTTATCATATATCATCTTCTTCGAGACCAGGAACTCCAGGGTATCCGTATACTCTTCGTCGGTTAATCCTTTGTTCTGGAGATACGCCAGGGACCGCTTGTGCCAATCCCTGAGGGACTGGACATCCTTGATAACCTTATTGTTCACTTCGCTGACCACGTGGAAGTACAGTGTCTCCTGGTTGCTGAGACCACTAATAATGTTCTGCCCACGCTGGATTCTTGTCTTATGATAATCAGCATCACCGCTTGGAATCAGGATGTAAGCGTTGCCGAGTTTATCATATCTCGGCCTTCCAGACCGCCCCATCATCTGGACGATGTCGCATACAGACATCTCGTTCATCCCTATTTTAACGTGAGCAATCAGGACTCGCCGTGCGGGCAAATTACACCCCCAAGCGAGCGTCGTCGTTGATACAAGTATTTTTATCTTGCCACTCTTAAAGTCGTTTTCAAACATCCTACGCTCAGCCAACTCGCAGTCAGCGTTATGAAACTCGCAAGTATATCCGTTGGCCTTCATCTTCATGGCGAAGTCTCTTCCCCATCTCTTATTCCCCGTGAACACAAGCCACTGGTCCGACGGGAACTTGTTTATCTGTTCCAGGGCCCGATACATTCTTTCGTTCTCCGCAACTTCATATCGGTCGGATTCTACGTATTCCACGTATCCGACTTCCAGTTTACATGGCCTATAATCAGACGTGACCAGGTTGGATGCCCTCTTGGTGATTTTCTCAAGCCACACACGGAGCTCATCTACATTTGGCATTGTTGCCGACAATAAAACCACGACAGACTTCTCGTTCTCTTTCGTGAACCGCATTATAGCGGTTTCCAACCTATCCCCACGGCTGTCCGAGGTCAGAAGGTGTGCCTCGTCAACCAGCAAGCACCCAATCTCCATGAGCCATTTATTGCTCTCAGACTTAATCGTCCTGGTTTTGGAGTCGAGCATCTCGGAAGTCGCTATTATAATGTGGGCATCCATCAACTGCTTCCTCTTTTCATCGGTAAGCACGTAGTCACCAGTAATTATCGCCACCTTGTATTTGGACAGGGGATGCTTGGAGTCTGTCCAGTCTGCATACTTCTCCTCTGATAACGCCTTCATGGGGCTTAGGTAGAGGGCTTTATGGCCCCTTGCAATAGTCGTAGCCACATACATCTCAATTACCGTCGTCTTTCCAGATGCGGTGGGGGATGCGAGAACAAGGTTCTCTACCTTAGTTGTATAAGGAAGAACCTTGCTCTGCATCGGGTTGAAGTGAGAAAATTGACTTTTGAAGTCAAGGTATGGGAACGACTCGGTCTTCGCACAATCGCAAGGCTTGTTATGCTCTCCAAGCGGTTGTATCTTCTCGTAGACTATTTCCAGGTCTGGAAGATTGGTGTCGAGTTTGGGCTTGAATCCCACCTTTTCTACAGGTGCCTGCCCTTCGGGGAAATCAGGAATGTCAAATTGTGCAGGTAAGTCTATTTTCTTCTCTGGAATATTGTTTGCTTCGTGCAGAGCGTCATAGTCATAGAACTTCATCCTGTCCCCAAAATACCAGGACCCCCATTCAACGTCTGGCGTGAAATACTTGTTGCCATTCGTCTTGGAGGTCCTAATCGTGTAGTCGAACGCCGTGACCTTATACTTGTTGCCTTCCTTTAGCTCCGTGTCGTCCAGGAGTAACTTGCCTACCTGGTTTTCGTATGTAGTTAGGTAGTAGTTGTAATAAATTGTCCCTTCCAGTAGGACGTTTGACAGGAACTCCAGTTGGACCTTTTTCTTACCCTTGTAGTCCTCTGTAGTCATCTTGGTTAGAGAGAGAATGACGTTGTGGTCATTAACCTCGGCCAATTTTATTGTCGGTACCGTAAGAGACGCTTCCATTTTAGACTCCTGTTGGCAATTTCTGCTGGTGTTTCATGTGGTTGCGATTTGTCTTCACCATGTGCTGAAGCGTATCGGGATGCTCGTGGACCCTATTGATTGCCCAAGTTTGGCTGGGAGAGATTCTGTGATTAAACTTTAAGGAAGCCTGTTTCGATATCTCTTTATTCGAAACGCCCTCGGAGTGAAGTTTGTAAATGAAATCTTTCTCCTCCTGAATCAGTTGGCGTCTTTCCAATTCAATACCTATTGTCACCTTGCTCGTTGGCACCGTTATACCTTTGTTGACTGGGGTCTCGGGGTTTTTCCATGGGCCACGACGCCCCTTACCATGCCTCCCGTAATGCCCAACAGTGGTCCCCACTTGGAAACGAGTTAACCCAAGCTCTTCAGCGATTCTAATATTGCTCCAGCCAGCATTGTGCAATTCCATTATCCTGGCCTCTAACGTGGCATCTACTTTTTTTGTCTTGTTTTCCCGCTTGGGCCTTTGTGTCATTTTGTCTTCAGCCCACCCCACCACCTTTGCGTCGGGATTGCGAAGATAGGCTTCCAACACCAAGATATCATCACACGCCTTGATTTGAGTTTTTATCGCTTGTAATTCTGGGGACAAAGCGGGGTGTACGCCTCCCCTGCCACGAGGAGATACTGCACACAACCAAATCTGTGCATTGGACGATAAGCTCTTCAGGTTTAACAGTGGCTCCTTCTTTGTTTCTGGGTGGTTTCTCCACACCCGATTCCTCAAGCTCAACCCCGTTACTGGTTCCCCCCCTCCGCTCAAACCATCACCCGCTTCCACTATCAGGATTTTTTTGCGGGCCTTTACCGTGGCGAGCATTGCCTTTTCCTGTTTACGTGCTTCCTTTTTCTCTCTGCGTATTTCTTTTTTCGTCTTAACGTGCAAAGCGGGCGGGATTATCGTCGGGGCCTGGGCGGGAACGGCGTCCAGGAACCCTTGTTCAACCAGAACCTCCATACGGGCCTGTTCTTTTACCTCAAGCAATTCCTGCCGATACCGTTGCTTTTCTTGCTCCTTAATCTTGTTTAGGTCAAGTGAGTCTATTTTGTTCACCATTTTTGTATCCTCCTTTTTTTACTTACGGTTTTTAATGTATGTGCCAAGGAAGTCGGTTATCGCCTTCCTGCCAAATTCTGAATCACTGTGACATCCGAAATCAAATCCGACTGGGATGAATTTTCCAACCTCGGCAATGTCTCTGCTGACGAGCCACTTTGCAAGGTCGAGACCATTTTCTTTCGTGCCCAGGCAGAAGTCGAAAGCAATGTAAGAAGGGCATCCCATCTCATTGATTTTCTCAATCGCATCATTGTAAGACCGAGAGACAATAAACCCCTCGAACTTCGGTTCCCTTGTGTCGTCCAGAAATAGCTTCCACATATTCTTCTCCTTTGAAACAGTGTTGCTTTACGTGCCCCTATTATACAACCTATAGAACGTTCTGTCAAGAACTATTTTTGGTCGGGGCGGTCAGATTTGAACTGACGGTCCCTTGCTCCCAAAGCAAGTGCGATAGCCACCTTCGCTACGCCCCGACAGTCCTACTTCGTTAAATATCCCGAAAACTTCTCAAACAGTTCCTCTATCCCGCCCATATCCTCGCTCCGAGCCTTGGCATACTCCCAACACTTCAGATAGAACTCTTCCGCCACTTCTTGAACCACGTTAGGGAGATACGCCTGTGTAATCTCCTTCTCAAACTCGTACCAGATGTTCTCTTCAGCAGTAGCATAATTCTTGAGAACTTTCTCCCATTCTCCCGATACGACTTCCTTCCAGACCAAACCTTTGTCCTTTACGGTCTTCATCATAGCGGAGATAATGGTTCCTCCGCCGAGTATTATTCCTGCCTGTTTCATCTGCCCTGGGTTCCCCTTCACGAAATCCATAACCACGAACCCCTGCGGGTCCGAGATATGGACCACCGTATACTTATCCTTCTGCGGGAACTCTAACTCCCTTAACTTTTCGCAATACTTACTGGCTATTCCTTTCATAACTCCTCCTTCTTTTTGAATAAAATCTTTTTTGATTTTATCTTTGCATATCCCTTTGACATTACCACATACTCATCGTGATAATTCTTAAACGGCATTGCCATCGCTTCGGCAATCTTTTTAATCCCATCAGGAGAAGATATCATATTTTTCAAGAATGCCTCCCTCCTTTTTGCTTCATCGCTCATAGTGCCTCCTTAATATCCTCGTTTTACTTTCTTGGCTCCAAAGTTCCCTTCAAGAGTCACACCGAGCCTTCTGGCTTCACTCTCTAATGGATGATACGAATGATAGTTGTCGCATTCCTCCCACAACTTCTGGAGTCTCTGCCTGTAAACTTCCTTTTCTTCTTGGACAATCTCTATCGTGATTTTATACTTTACAACCTCCACCATCCCATTAAAAGCACCTGGGGTGTTCCTCTCATAAATATTGGATGGCTTGTTAAACTGCTCTATGACTTTCGGGTATTCTGGGGCAACTGGCTCCGCCACCTTTTTCTTCTTGCCCAGACCACGTCCGACCTTGGGAAAATCGCTCTTCATTCCCCTGCCTCCAGTTTTCCATATTTTGCTTCATACTCTTGAAGATTCTTGGAATGCAAATCCGCTTCCTGTTGGGTATACAGCATCTTCCTACGCTGACCTTTTGCCCAAACCTTTAAGGCATCTGCTATAGAATCGTGGCAATCACTCTTGTCTATGAGCCTGATGCGTTCCTTATTGGTCCAGTTGTCAATATCCTTGACCTTGTATTTCTTCGGGGTCTCGCCGACAACATTATACTCTCTGGGAATCTTTTCTATCGGCTCGTTCTTTTCCCTGAAGTCCCACCCTAACTTGTAAACCTTTTTTATGATATCCATAACCTCTCCTTACGCTATTATGATTTGACCGCATTTACATTTCACATAGAGCCTGTATCCGTGACCATACCAATGTAGCCTAACTTTCCTACCGCAGTTGTTGCAGATACAATCCTGCCCGTGTTCCTCTTGTAGTTTATCTTCCACCTTGTTAATCCACCGAGTAATCAATAATATCGGAAGCATTATTACGCATACTGCAACGAATACGTTCCACATTATGCCTTCTCCTTTGCGTAAGCAGTCAGTAATTGTAGCACACCTCTTACGCACTTCTCGCTGGCTATCTCGTGGTTGGAGTGATAATCAATCAGCGGGATACCAATGTAGGAATAATTCGGTGGCAATACTTTAGCTTCACGCAACGCTACACCTAACTGAACGATTAGCCAGTGTTCATCTTTATGCGTGTAAGGTATCCCATTGTCCACACAGAGGGCAGTCAGTTTCTTCACGAAGGCCTCTGGATATTTTAGCAGGTTGTCTCTCCTTCTTATTGACACCAGGCCGTCTAAAGTTTCTCTCTTGTCTACCGAGACATCGATATCAAGGTCTATGAGATTCTGGTCGGGATTGGCTACAACGTAATCCCTGATAAGTTGCCCGTTAGAGCAGTTCTCTTCCCTCGGAGTGAATAAGAAGTTGAACGGAACCTTCTTCCACATTAACCACCGAGCAATTGCGACACTGATTACATTGTCATGCTGTCCAACCCAATATCCGCCATCAAAGGTAAATTCAAAAGGCTGGACGGGTATCCTGTCGATATGAATCATGATGGTCGTCTTTGCATCCTTCCATTGCGGAGTTACAAAGAGACATTCGGGATAAGTCAATAAGCTCGCCTGCCAGGACTTCCTTGTCGAGGTTAAACCAACCGCCATATCCTGGAACAAGTAGTCCCTAAATTCCCCTTCACGCCTTGTAAGCGAGGGAATTTTGCTATACTCCACCATCTTGTCTTTTATGTATTTCAGATTCCTCAAGTCCATTTCCTTTCTCCTCTGTTGCCTATTCAAAGTATAGCAGGATACCTTGCCGTTGTCAAGAACTATTTTACTGTTGCAACCAGTGGTGGGTTGCCCCACCACTGGCATTCATCTTAGTTAACTCCCACCATCTGCACTGCTGTGTCCCATGCCTTTCTCTTGAGTTCTGCTCCTGAGCCGAACCACACTGACTCGAGCCTGTTGGAGGCGATATTGTCTCCCACGTTCCTTACCTTCCTCCCGTAGTCGACATACTCTACCGCACCGTTCAGGTAGGCCCACAGCGTTCCTTCTACGCCAGGGAGAGCATTGCCTTTCCCTGTGTGAGCATACTCCAGGACCTCTGCCTTCACGTTCTTTGCCCTGGTGGACTCGATATCATCCTTACCAAGCCCAAGCCCCGCCAGGAACGTTTCTACCGTGTCCTTGTTCATGGACACTTTGGTCATCGCCTGTGCCATCTGCCCAAACTGCTCGTAGAACTTTGACGAGATGCCGAGGACCCTTCTGGCCTCTTTTACCTTACCCGCCATGTCGCCTGAGTGCCTGATGCTGACGATGTGAGACGATTCCCTGAAGGACGCTATCAAAGTATTCTGGCATACGACCCTGATAGGAGTGAATCTCACCGTTACCGCTGATGTTCCGTCGTGGCTGTTGGAGAGCAGTAGATATTGGTCCACCACGTCGTCGTGCGTTACCACTACCGATTTCGGCAGTTTCGCCAGGAGCCAAATCCTCTCTCCGTTTCCGAGAGACCCTACCGTGTGGTAGATGGCGTCCTTTTCGGTTACCACCGCATCCAGGAACGAGAACGCATCCTTGTTGTTGAGGACCGTATATCTGTCACCAACTACTCCGAGCGGAAGCCCTCTGTCCTCCCTGACTGTCGCAAACTTGTCGGCAATCATCTTGCCCGATTTGAGATAGATGGGTTCTTTCTTGACCTTCCATCCCAACCCGCCCGCTATAATCGCTTCCTCGGCGGTCATCACCTTGTCAACCTTGGTTCCCAGTCCATGCCACGGAACTTCACCGCTGTATGCCATTGTATCTATATTGTGTGCCATTTGACGCCTCCTTAGAACAAAGTATCTTGAGTTTTTGTTTCCACTACTTCGGGGCCCACCTCCTTCGCAACTTCCGTCGGTTTCACCTCAACCACTGGCTTGACTTCATCCTGGACCAGAGTTAACTGTGACTCTTTATACCAGTAAATCTTGCCGATGTTAGCTACCCCATATTTCTCGGCAAAGGGACTCGACTTGACCACCGCCACACAGACCTCGTTGCCTTCCCGCTTAATTTCTCTTACCGTGGTGCCGTTCTTTGTCAGATACATTGGGACCTTAGACATAACCCCTCCTGCACTTCCTATCCTATCCCCTGCACCATAATTATAACAGGTATGTATAGTTTTGTCAAGTCCTATCTTTTATTATTTTACAAGTTATAGGTTGTAACGCAGAAAAGGCCTTACTGAGCAAGGCCTTTTTGGGGACAAAAATAATTCAAGAAATATACCAGGTCGGTATGTTTTTCGTCAACACGATATACTATTTTTTGTGTTTTTTATGCACCTTGTTTTACTCAAACGTTCTATAAAAACCGAGCCCGCTAAAGGGCTCGGAGGCCAGCATTTTTCACTGGCGGGAATCGTGCAGTCGACCGCAATTTTTACTCAAACATCCTATAAATACCGCCGAAGATGCCGATGGTCACACGGGATTTTTCCCAGGCCTGATTCGCAAGCCATCCCTCGGAGACGTTCTGTAAATTGAAAATACAAATCTCCACCGACGGCATATTTGCCTGGCAGACAACTGGGTGCTCCTTGTGAACGTCTTCTTTTAAGAATTTCTCTCGGGAATACTTCTTGTCCAACCTCATCACGTTATCACGGATTGATTCGGCCATCCGCTTGGCGTCGGGATTATTATACCAGAATTCCATTCCTTGCTCAGATGAGACCGAGAAATTGAGAGTCACGATACAGTCCACTTTTATGTAGTCCGCATAATTCAGCCTTGCGTTCACGTCCTTGTCAATTGCCGTATCGCCCTTGTCCCAAATCTCGCTTGGGATTTTCTTCCCTTTGAGATACGAGCAACTGCCCTCGTGCCACTTTGGCTGATTACTTTCGCCTATACCAGAGAACCGATTGATGTCCCTCGTGTAATAGACGTTTGCTCCAACCACCTCCAGCATCTCCGAGAGCGGATTGGCGAAGTCTATTGCCAATGTATCTGGCACGACTCCATTGATGTAGTCCCGTTGGAATATCCACCTATTTAACTCCTGGTGGAGAATAAGCCCCCCCGCTGGGTTCACTAAAATCTTTCTTCCCCTTATCATACTCCCTCCTATAATTTCTTTTTATGAATTCCTTGGCACGCTTAAGTCTTCACTCCACTCTCTATTCCATATTGTCCAGGTTAATTCCGTAGCAGTGGTCCACGGCGTATACATTATCAATAGCCACGCCCACTGGTTCTTGATGTTTACCAGGATGTATTTCTCTGGGTCGCTTGACACCTTGAGGCCGAACTTAGAAACATATCCAAGATGCCTCTGCAGGTTGATAGCCATCTGGGCTTTATCGTCATCAGATTTCCCAGCCAGCAAATTATCCGTCAAGACTGTATAGCCGAGCGTCTGGAACATCTTCCCAATCTGGCTTTGACCTTGGTCAAAGAGATACCTTATCCTCTTCGCACAACTCACTATCTGGTTCTCGAATCCCTGATACTTGACGTTTGGCGGGTCGTCATCTGGTACACCAAATCCAAGGCACCAGTCCGCTGGGTAGATTATGTATTCCTTCCTGGAATAAGTTCCGTCAGAGTTCATCACATACTTCCCGTTCGCATCCCTGTACCTCGTGAAGACCGAATGAGGCGGGACCTTAGAGATATCTGGCGTAGACCAGGCTCCCTGCTCCTTCTGCAGAAGAACCAGGATATACTTCTGGTTCACGGAGTAAGGTCGGCAGGCGTCATTTATTATCTGGGCCACCGACTTACCGTTTACTTTATATGTAGCCAGGTAGGACCCTTTGGCCTCGAAAAAGCCCTGCATATCCAGGTTCTCGTCAAAAGCCCCGAATATGTCATCTGGGAGCGTGAGCTCTGGGTCAAAGGCCGTATAAAGGCTCGTTTTAGGCGGTTCTACGGGCATTGCAGGGGGGGCAACCACTACAGGGGTGCCTCCACCTGTCTGGGGCTGATTTACCCTGCCAAAATGCCTCTTAAAGAAGTCTGACCACCATTGTATGGTATTCATAGCCTACTCCTTATTTGATTTCAAGAACTGGTATACCTAAATGCGTGGTGAACCTATCCTTAAAGGCTGGCCCAGCGGTGAAGTTATAATCCTCCATCACAAGTGCCTTTATGCCGAATATATTGATGTATACCGAAAGGTCAGCAGTGGTTGGAAGGAAGGTATTAAACGTCCCAAGCCCAAGTCCACCGATTAAAGTAAGTATCGGCTGAGGGTTCTTTGTGGTCACCGTGCTATCGGTAGTATGCTGATGTCCTGCGTCGGTCACCGTGCCCGTTGCCGTAGATGAAGATGTAGACCCTGTTGACGCAATATTCGTCGCACCAGTTGTAGCTGTAGTTGTAGACGAGGCCTGTGTCTTACTTTCTGTAACCGTATCAAGAATCTTTTTGACAAGCTTCCCCGTGTTTGGGTCGTATAAATCGGTTTCGGTTTTCACGACCTTCAGGTCTTCCGCTATCTGCTTATAGACTGAGAGTTGCTTGTTCATAGTGGCCATCTGCGTAGCAAACTGAGTTGTAAGAAGGTCCACCTTTTGTTCCATAGTTTTTTGCCAGACGGTATCGGTAACCAATTTCTCCACCGTCTTAGTTTGAACCGTAGGGAAGAGCATCTTGAGTACAAATAGCCCAGCGAAAATTAACCCAACGAGCCAGCCCCACTTCAGAAGAAACGCTTTGATTTTGTCCATACATCCTCCTAATTTCTTTTTTATTAGTCGCCAGTTCTTGTGTCGCCAGTTGGAATGATAACCTGTGGCTTAGAGTTTTCTTTCGTTATCTCATCCGCCTTCAAGTCGTTAAACTTCACTGGAGCGTTAGTCTCCGCATTGTTCGAGATATCTACCTCCACCAGCCCAAGGACCTTTAAGTGAACGTTCTGTTTCCCGAGCATATACACTATTATCCAGATGAGGAAAACAATATTCACCCAACTGAAAAAATCCTTCATAACCGAGAACATGGCCTTGGCCATCTCGACATCGGTAATAGCCTTGTTGATAATGGTAAAGATTATCTTGAAGAGTGCCAATTGGGTGAGCACCCACATAATGGCCACAATCCAGCACATCTTAACCCGAAGGGACATGGCATCCGCCATCTCATTTTCCACTACCTTCTTTATCCTTGGGTGACTGTCAAGGAAGTTCTTTTTTATCTTTTGTTCCATCGGTATTCTCCTTTTTAATCTCCCAGAATCCGCAGTGGTTGCAAGTGAACGCATACTCGTCGCCACCCCACGGCTCCTTCATTAAACATATTGTCCAGCACTTCGGACACTTTATGTCCGTTTGTTCCTTCACTTTAATACCTTATAAACCAGTATCCCGTTCTGTAGGGCTGTAAGTTGTTATGGGCACCATTGCTACCAACCGTAGAGGTGTCACAGGTGGCGGTGGCGTCTGGGCCAAGAACCAATATTCCAGCAACAGAGCCATCGTTCACCGTCCTTTGTGTCACCGTGTGTTTGTGACTTGGCATTTCGCTGACAATAAGTGTGTGTGCGTTCTCACCACCGTTTTTACCGATAGCGTTAAAGTTTGTATCCGCCCCATTGAATCCGACGGCAACCAGTCCAGTCATAGACGGGATAGTTATATTTCTGTGCCCAGCAAAATCAGCATCTGCAGTTGCACCTCTTCCCCCAGAGACTGGGGCGTAAGTATCTGAGACATTGTTCCACAGGAAGCAAAATAGATTGTATGCGTCTGGGCTCGCCAATGCCGTTGCACCACTGGAAGCATCACCAATGGTCTTTCCGTCCATCAGTAACCATCTTGCACCCGCAACTACGGTAGCACACATTCTCCACTTTGTATCACCCACCTCAAGCAGTGTATCTGTGTTTACTTTGCTGATAGCAATACCCGCCGACGAGCTTATCTGGGTATCAGTGATTGTCCCTGACGCTATTTTGCTCGCAGTTACCGCCTGGTCGACTATCTTGGGGGTTGTTACCGCAAGGTCCACAAGTTTTGAGTTGTCTACCGATAACGGAGCAAGCTTTCCAAGTGTCACACTCGCATCTGCAATCTTGGTCCCAGTGATAGAATTATCTATAACTTTGCTCGCATCTATCGTGGCGTTGGCTATCTTCGCACCCGTAACGGCGAGGTCAGCAATATTGGCTGTTGCAACACCACCAGTTGCAATCTTGGTAGACTCTACCGCTCCACTTGCTATTTTTGCACTGACAATTCCCGCATCCTTTACCGACAGGACATTTGAGACTTTCTGTAGTGTCGCTCCATCTACAATCGAGTCCACGAGTGTCCCGTCTGTCGGCTTCAAGGAAACGCTCAGGCGTGCATTTAACGACGCAAGAGAGCCCCTGGCTGTGACAACTTCTGGATTGATACTGTCAGCAAACGTGCAAGTTGGCCTCACATCGGTCACGTCTCCAGCCACAATTGTCCCGACACTTGCATGTCTCGCTATAGTAGCTAATCTTAATCCGTAATGCCCCGCACCGAGAGACGGAATAACCGTAGTGCCTTCCGCTATCTGTAGGATGTATTTAACCCTCTTCCTGATGGCACATTCGGTGGTTATCACGGGGTCAATTAAATATGAATCTATTGAGGAATCTATATCCTCCTCAAAGGCTTCCAGGTAAACCAGGTCTATTCTATCGACACCTGGAGTAGTGAACCCAGTCAGCGTGTAATAATTTGAGCCAGTTAAAGCGTAGTGGCCAGCATCTGTAGACGTGAAGTCTACTGGGAGGTCAAGCCTCCAGTTGTTTAGACGGATTCTCCCGACAGTGATGCCGTCTTGAGCGGAACCCGTAGCCATTATATTCACTTGGTTAACAGCTCCAGTCCCGACTACAAGGAAGCCAGAAGAGATAGCCCCGTCCACAATCAGGTCATCGCTTAGCTGTCTACGTTCAAAGTTCTGCTGGTCAAGAGCCTCGTTAATCTCAGCGTCCACCCCAGATTTACCTTGCTGAATCGTCACCCTTGAATAGTTCTTGGGTTTATTTGTAGGAAATGTATCCCTCGAAATGTCTGGTGTTACTGGCATAGTGCCTCCTTTAGAATGATAAATCCCACACAACGTTCAAAGCGTTGGTAGATAATTTATGAATAACTTGAACCGTTTTATACGCTATCATTACACTGTCACCCGCTCCACCAAACAGAGCGAACTCCATGATATCTCCAGTTCCAACCCCAGCCCCAAACGTTGCGGTCACCCTTATCCTGTTTGTAGCCTCAAGAGTGACATCTCCCTGTAAATCGATAAAACTTATTACCACGCTGACCCTGGCAAGTTCGTGCACCATGTTGGCCTGGTTGTATATCGTAAGAACTACGGTCGCATCGGTGTTCACGTATCCTATGTAAATATTGCCCGACGGAATCGTAGGAGTTGTCGCCGAAGAGGTTGCCGTTACCGTAAACACGCCAGCGTTATCCACCATTATATGGTTGTATTGACTTACAACTATCGCTGGTGTTGTCGTGTCGTCCAGAATCGTCTGTGGGACATCTAAGGCGGTCCCGCTAAAATATAGTGCCCCAGCACCAACGACAACGCCAAGGCCACTCCCGCTATACGAGATGTCGAGACTGTTCCCTCCGACATCTTTTGCCACTGGGGGATTAGCGACATTCCAGGAACCATCTCCTGTGCCGATTGCGAATTTAGTTATCCCTGCGACCGTATCACCCTGCATCAGTCGGGATTCAAGGACTCTTCCATTTACCACTATCTGTCCTGTAGCCATTTTAATTCCTCCTAAGCCAACGTGTATGTGACGTCATTGTCTGGCACTGGGAAATAAGTCGTCAGCCAGAGTATTAAAGAATAAATTAAGTGAGCGGGCCTGGTTAAGTTGATGGCAACGCTCGCATACTCCAACGGCCCAGTATAATTATCTATTGGAAATAATATTTGGCACCCGAACTGAGTCAGGCCCAGCCTTTCAAAGGCCCTGGTATCAAGCCACCTGTAAGACTCTCCATTCCAAACACTTGACAAATGGTTCCATTGCCAATAAACCTCTCGGTTCGCCACCATCTTACTGGCGTCCCTCCAGAACTCGTATATCTTCACCCCTGGGTTGTTGGCGAGTAACATAAGGGCATATTTCAAATTAGCCAGCGTGGACCCGCCGAGATACACTTTAGTCAACCCAAACAGTATGGCACGATACTGGGCGTAGGAAACATTCTCGTCATACGCAAAGTTCAATTTCGTCCCCCATATTTCTTCGAGCCTTTCCCCTCTCGTGTAAAGTAAATTGGAGTCGAGCGACGTGCTATCCAACTCGTTCTTCACTAAGTTGAACTGCTTGCACATCACATACAGGAACAAATGTATGTCGTTGCATATCACGTAGATTGGCGGGAATACCCCGTAAATTGGAATACCGCCGTCATCTACGTAATGATACTTGCCTTCTATTGTGTTCAACCCCTCGAACAATTGCAGGTCTGCCGTCCAATTACCCAGCCCGTCTGCGGTTGCTGTTACCGTATGGGTCCCGTTTGTCGTTAAAGTTATATCCGCACCCAGTCCACTGGTCCCAGTAACAGCAACTGGTTTCGCTGTCACTGTAGCGATATAGTTATCGTCAGTCGGATAGACATGCTCGTCCGCCAAATTCGCAAGCATGTCTGCGTAATAAACATTACCAGCACCAATGCTTGGTAGTTGATTGACAGTGTTCACAATTATTATCGGACCACTATAGCCACGCTCTCCATATCTAAAAGAATGGTATTTTGGCATATTAAATCTCCGTTATAGTCGGGATTCCCATTCTCGGGAATTCTTTTGCCGTGCACGTGATGTCTCCCACGCCACTGGCTCCGTGTCTCGCAAGTAAGGTGAACGGGACCTGGACTTCTACTACGCCGAGCACTGAGCGGGCGACACCTATCATGTCACTGTACAGAATCTTCGCACCAAGCGACTTGATGTTTATAAAATTGGTTAACGCAGTCGCTACGTTATCTCTCACCGTGGCAAATGTAGACCCGACTGGTTGTATGGAAATCTGGAATGTCATGTCGACAAGAACTTCAACTGTCGACTTTATCAACACATCTGCCGTCACAATATGGTTCACATCCTCATCCACCAGGGCCTGTAGGGATTCAATCAGGCTGTTGTATGTGTAAGATATTCTTACATCATCGTGTAGTGACGGTGGCACGCTGAAGCTCACCGCATCCTGGGCTCTCGTGCTTCCCCCGACACCAGAAGAATCTTTCACCAGTGAATAATTCGATGGGCTTATTGCGACGTTGTTCACCTTAACGCCAGAAATAGATAACACTGGTTGTTTGGCCAGAATTATATTCCCACCGCCGTAATCCGTAGTCTCTTCATCGGTGATGGGTGTAGAGTAGTTGGACTCAGCCATAATGTAAACGTCCACTTTCCCACCGTAACCATTGTCCCTGGTCATCAGCGGGTCTCCCCATCCTTGAACAAGTGCCATCTCTACGTTATTCTGGGCCAGCATCAGGTTCTGAATACCCTGCTTTGTCCCGATGTTCGCCCCAGACCACACGTTGATTATTCTGTTGGCCAGGCTGGCATTGGATTCCTGGTCCGTTCCGCCAGTAGTCGCCCCTGGATTGGTAACCCCAGTGACACCGCTTATCGGTGTGGTCAAAGTAGAGATAGTGTTCGCCCCGACATTGTTCGACACTCCTACCGCAACGGATTCTATTGGTACCAAGACTGAATATGTCCCAGCAAGTAAAACTGTAGACGTTGTAACCTGGAACGTCACCGACGGCGTAGTAGATGTCGCCAACGTAGAAATCTGAGTCCCAACAATAATGATAATATCTGCCACTGGTGCAACTCTTGCAGTAAACAATGCGAATCCAACCGAGGTTGTTGCAGGCTTCCTGGTCAAGTTATAATTATACGCACAATCGTTCATCTCTTGCGTAGAGAACTCGTCTGGATTCTTGAGCGACTGTATCAGGCCAATATGCTCCGCCGTCGAATACAGGTCTGTAATCTGTTTCGCTGGGACCTCTATAAAGATATCGTTGACGATTTCACCTTCACTGATATCTATGAGCGGATTATTTATCTTTACATCAGCCCTCATGTCAGTGATGACGTTGTCTATAGTCTTCAGTCTGTTCTGCGGGTAGTAATCATAGGTCACATAATAGGTTGCATTTGCAACTGGCTCCACACCCAACGGAGACCAATCAACCGCTCCACTCGGAGAGAGATTATAGTCCGTGCTGGGGCTGTAGTCGGTCGATATCGAGGTGTTCCCTATCCTGACAATATTGATAGCGGTATAGAGTAATGTATCCGTCCCGCCAGGCGTGGTTCCCCGAGTTATCGCTTCGGTTGTTCTATTATAAACTGTAGGCATAATCCCTCCATTACGTATTTTGTATGTTGGTTAATGTTCTAATCTGAGCACCATTAAGTGTTCTAAGTACCGTATTAAAGGCCACTTGAGTTGGCCCCATCCTGGTGACCACAATCGAGTCCACCGATGCTATTATTTCACTCGGGGCTACGTATTGGTTCATCCTCTGATTCTGTTGTATCTGTTGAAAGCAAGCCAGCGTCTGTGCCAAGTTCTTCGACAGCAAGGACGTCATCAGGGCAGAAGAAAACTTCTTGCCGAGTAAATTGTAGAGCGTAGAGCCATATTGCTGGTGTAGAAAATTTCTTCCCCGCTCAGTTACCAGAATCTTGTTTAATCCCTGCACGAGCTTATCTGAGCCAGTTACGGTCTCTAATTTACCAGACCCGTCAAACACCAGGTCTTTATCGACTATTTTTAATGCAAAGGACATACTGCCTCCTTATGACCCCTTCGCCTTCGTGGTTCCTATATTCCCCACACTCATCTGCCCTGCATACGGGGTAACCAACGGATAAGCCCCGTTCATGTGGGCATTGTAAGCGGTAATAAACGCATTGAACTGCTGTGCCACGCTGTCTGCAACTGCCAACGCCTTGGCACTTGCGTCCCCGATATCAACCTCTGGGGCCTCCAATACTATCTTTGAATCGGCGGTCACGTTTACGTTGCCGTTAACGTCTATAGTTATTACCACCTTACCATTCTTGGGTAGTATCGTAACCCCACCCGTTGCGTCCATTGTGATACTGGCACCGTCTTCAACCGTCTGCGAATCCTTTTTCAAAACTTGCTGGACAGTAACCGAGCCGTCATCACCAAGCTCTACGCTGGACCCATCCTTTATCACACTGTCATCCGATTGGTCGCTGGTCCTTTGCTTTGTTATTATGCTCTGCTGAATCTTTATACTTCCAATAGAGGTATCCGTTTCAATTCTATTGCCAAGTTTATCCTTGAGGATTACACTCCCGTCCTTGTTCATCGTGAAGTTTGCCCCAGAGCGGAACCCATTTGCGAGGTCCACCTCCTGGGCAATCGTAAACGACCCATCGTTGAATAAATAGGAAAATCCGCCGACATATAGTTTGTTAATTACTGGCGGTGAAACTGTTTTATCAATCGCAGGTGCCCCGCATATTGGGCACATATCCATCTTCGTGCCGTTTGCCCTTGAGGCACTATCATTCCACGCCGACAACAGACTTACATGATGGCATTTTTTGCAGTTCGCATAAGCCATCCTGCTTCTCGAGTAAATCTCCCCGCCCTTTATCTGTGTGGCCCCATACAAGCCCAACATATTCTGATATGACGAGTTTGGCGTGGCAATATTACAAGGTTGCCAGGCCAGTATCACAGGGAATTGATTCTGCCTAAACCCTATTAAGCACGTTTCCCCGCCACACGGCATCACCCACACACCCCATCCGTTGCCAGCAAAGGGCATGGGGAATGGCACACCCATCCTACCACCATCTTTATCGGCCCACTGGACGTTAACGGTAGCATTGTCTTCGTCTACGCTGACAATTTTACCAATTTGGACCGTGTAAAGTTGGTCCATCGCATCCATGTCACCTCTGTATAAGAATGGGTTCATTGTTGTCACTGTCCTGGCCACGGCTTCCCTGGCGTGCCCGATTCCCCACTCAGGTAGAGCATGTTTTGATTAAATTCATATAGTTTCCAAATTGCTGGACCGCCAACAGCGGTGTGCATTTCTATTGGAACTGGATTACCCATTGACCTGACAGGAGCAACACCATTCTTATTCGTCTCGGGAGCAGAATAATATTTCACCGCAGGGGCTCCAGACGCATCCTGGGAACGAATAATAGCCCACTTCTCTCTCTTTAACCCTATACCGCCCTGGGGTCCCATCGCAGTCCAGACTTTTTGTGGCGGATTATAATCTATTGCATCCATCATGGCGTCCATTGTCTGTGCGTCGTCACCACCAACCCCAAACCCAAGGAACCCAGTCCCATATCTATTCCCCAGCACCCTTCCGTGAGTCAACCCCAGTGTAGTGGTGAACGTTTTTCCCTGGGTATAGGAGTGTGATATCGTGTCAATGTAATACACTGGCAGTCTTTTCATTTGCTCAATGATATCTTGATTGAGACTGTTAATGGCACCAGAAATCTTTGCAGTCACTTTTGTTTCGTCGCCACGCAAAGACTTAGCAGATGAAGCGTTTATCTTTTTAATTGTATTAACAATGTTGTCCTTGTTACCGATTAACCCAATAGTCCTACCGACTTCTAATTCTGGCGTCCCCGCTATAGTGACCGACCCTGTGTTGATAGAAGCGTTTTGTCTATTCATCCACGCCTGGGCGTACGATGTCCTTGCTGGGTCGGCCCCAGCGTCAAGCCCAGAGAGCATGGGTAGTTGCTTGGTTATATACCTTACCCCATACCTGTTAACCAGGACTGGGTTGTAATAGTACGTAGTATTAACCTTGAGGAAATCCTCCATGTCAAAATAGTTCGGCTGTCCAGTGACGGACACATAAGTTTTAATATCTCTATCGCTCGTCGTGAAACTATCGCTCACAACATCTATATCATCTATAAAATACTGGTCCTCGATAAAGTATGGGGAAAATTTTGTTATGTCCGTTTCCCCGTAATTAAACAACCACGTGTAGCTTAACCCTGGAGTCAGCATATATAGTGGGGGTCTGTAATGAATTGTCCCGCTTGCGTCAGCAAAGAACTCAAAATCAGTTGCGTTCGCCACTTCCTTGGCGATGTCAAGTCTGAACTTAAAATCACTCTCCCACAACTGGAAAGCACTCTGGAATAGGTTTTTATATGGAGCCCAATCTGCAATCCACTTCTCTGGTATCAACAATCTACTCTTATCAAAGTCTGTATCTAATCTAAAAAACATTCCAGCCTGCAATGTTTCCCTGATGTAAATTGGGTTGCCATCACTTGTTTTTGTTTTTTTAACAGCAGGGTCACCACTATCCACTGTTGTCTTTATGGTAGCGTATGACTTCTTATCAATTAACTGGAATTCGCCAATAGCCGTAATCGGGCTCGCTTGCTCAAGTTGTTCGTATCCAGCTAAGCCCACTGGTTTTGTATTCTTTGAATCTGAAAAAGTAACAACTCGCCAATCACCATTCCCAGTTTTCATATTCTTCACATAATACTGCGTGATATTGTCCCCGCTATCATTCTGTATAATCCTTTGCAACCAAGGTGTCCCATTGGCATTCACGCCACGACCCAGGACAAGGTCTTTGATTATCTGGGAGCCGTTTTCCTTGGCAAATGTAGTAGTGAATGCAATTGCCTTCTGCCCGCTTTCCGAAGCCCCAACGTTCGGGGATGGAGAAACGTTTACCCTGGTAATTCGCAACCACTTCAGAGTATCCTCGGCACCAAGCGTCACCTCCACCTTCCCGCCACCATAAGACACTGTAGAATCAGAGATAAGCCCAGTGAAGGCTACCGCATAATCGCTGGGGAAATTATAGCCAGTGGTATGTCTCTTCCTAAACCATATCTGTATTTTGTCCATTGGCCTGAAAATAGTCCTAATACTGTCCACAAACATGGAGTTGCCACCAGAGTTAGATTGCAAGATGTTTAACTTCCTTGTCGACAGCATCTCTACTATCCGCTTAGCTGTAGCGGAGTCCCCAGTAACACCCATTTGCTTGAGTTGACTTATCCCTTCGGCAGACATATTGAGAATCTTACTGTAGTCGGCATTGAGCAAATCAAATGCCGATATTGCCAACAGCGTTTTATCGTCTATGTTATTGCTAAGTAGCGATAGGGATAATTTTACAGTAGCACTCCCTGGGTTGCCGTTCCTATTTATATTAGTTGTAACCGCATAGACGCCCTTCATAACTTCAAGAAGGCCCAACTCATACGATGGTCTGAAATCGTCCCCCAGGTACAAGGGGGCATCCTTGGGGTAAATCACCTCAGCGTAATCGCCACCCATACGCTCTTCTAATACCGTTACAGTCTGGAGGTACTGGTCTATGCTCTCCGTCCCCCAGGTTGGGAAAAATTGCCCAGGCTTCTCGCCGTCGCCACGCAAAAAAAGTTTCATAGATTCGCCGTTTAACCCCAAATAAGTCACGGCCTCATTCCAGTCGTCTTCATTGTCTATGAAGCGTTTAAGAAACACCTTAACATCTGGCTGTTGCTCGACAACTCTCATGCGAGAGGCACCCCCCATCCGTCTTCATTCTGCTGACCACCGCTTTCTGACAATGAAGATATTGGTCCAAGCGGTGAGCCCAGGTCCTGGTAAACCCCGCTCACAGTGTTAATCGCACTCGAGATATCTGGCAAACCTGGAACCGCCAACTGGTTTGTGATTGTAAATGTAAAAGTATAATTTATGACATATGGTTCCATTGCGTCTAAACTATAATTAAAGTTCTGGAAGAATCCTTCGTAAACCTGCTGGTCCCATATCATGGTGATTATCGGCATACCCTTAAACGGTTGCCTGGTTGAAAACCTTCTATCATACACGTGTGTCTTCAGAACCTGGAACACACGGAGCATACTCTTGTTTATTGCAAACGAACCAGTCTTACTGGTGACAGTAACGGTTGGTAAATCGGGCCCCCAGAACTGAACCACGAATCCACCCTTCGTCTGCATCTTGTTGAAAATTACCTTTTTGTCGACCTTGATGTTTTGTGGATTAACCAGTAGGCTCACCACTGGGTTCAACAGAGCCTCAAACGACCACTCCATTTTGTCCAGGGCGTCATTAACCTGGTCCTGGCTTGTTTGAGAGCTTGTAGAATTGGCTAACGGATTGATAGCACTAAAGACTGCTTCGGCTCCACCCTCAGTTAAAGTTTGGAGGGCCATGGGCAACAAGTCTGTAAATGTCATCCGTGAGAAATTTATCAAACCATAAGATAACGACATTCTTCCTCCTACCTCGACCCAACGGCTTCACGCCACTTAATGTTAACTTCTTTCATAATTTCTCCCTTTAACCTATCCAGAGCAAGGTCCACATTCTTCTCAGTATCTCCACCGCCAACAACAATAGAGCCAGGTCCAAGCTCTATGCTAATAGTCCCCCCAGCACGCTCACCTGGTCGCAAGACATGCTCGCCTGCGTGAAGTTGGTACTTTCCATCCTCTGAAACCCCTCCACCAGAAGCCTTTGAGCCCTTAACATCCTCCCCAACCTGCTTTGACCGTTCCGAGAGCCTATCGGCACTTGAAACCATAACTTGGGCGATATTATTGATAGGGTCAATACTGGTGCCAATGGGACCAAGGCCATAATCGATAACGGCACGGGTTAAATCCTTTGTCGACTGTATAATCCCTTTGTCTTTTGCTACGTTTAAGCCCACATCCAGAAGCATCCCCTCGGTGTCCAAAACAGACGCCCCCATGTTCTTATTCCCGCTCGCCCTCAGGGAATCATTCATCACTGACGCCATAGTGCTAATTCTTCCACTACCACCACTGAAATCTTCATTAAAAGACTTTGCAAGCATGTTGGTCATAACAGTTTTCGCAACGCCTTCCCCGCCCACGGCCTTTCGCATGATTCCCGTCTGTGCGGTTATGAATCCATTAGGGTCTTTATTTGCAAAGTTTTGCAACTGCTCCATAATTTGGGCAAAATTCCCCTTAAACCCCATCTGTTCACCCAACCACACCTGTTGCCCCATCCCCATCTTTGACGGCTCTGACAAAGCAACCAACGTCTGCTGGTTAATAATCTGTCTTTTCAACACATCATTAAAAGCCTGAACTATGGACTCAGATTGATAGTATGTCCGTCCAAACTGTTTCGTGGCCTCGTTTAACGCTTCCACGTTCTCCATATATTGAGCCTGGGCCATGCCAGCCTTGTCAGCCCGCATCGCCATACCAACGAGGGCATTACTCACCTTATCAGCGGGCATAGCAAAACGAACACTCATACTGGTTGCTATTTTTTCAAGCGTGTCTCCGCCAATGTTATATCCACGGTTCATAACCCCAATTGTCGTATCTATTGCCATGTTCTCGTTCATTCCCGATAAGGGGTCCATTCCAGCACCAACACCACGCCTCTGCATGCCCCCCATTCTCTTCAGCGTTTCATCTTTATCTACCTCAAAGAGCATCCTTTGCGACGTCATGTGGCGACCCAAGATTCCACCCATCAATCTGTCAGAGGTGTCCCCGTGTTGACGGTAGCCATAACTTTCCTGCACTTGGGTTATTTTTCTCGACTGGGCAAGGGTCTCTTCCGATGCCATAGCAACTGCACCAACAGCCCCAATAAGTAACGACATTTTTGTGGAGGCCAGAAGAGCCTCTTCCCCAGCTCCCTTTAACGCCTGACCAGCCTTTATCATACCAATATCGTTTATCCTGGAGCCTTCCCTGATAAGGTCCTTTCCTTCCGAAATATCCAACGTTGCCTGGCCGATTTTCATATTATTAAACTTGGACAATATACCAGTGAGGTCACCAGTCTCCTTGGTGGCAGATTTCATTATGTCGGTATACGCCCTGGTCTTCTCTATCATTTTTATTTTTTCTTCGTATTCCTTCTGGTAACTATCGGACCGAGATTCGTCACTTTGTCTCCACTGTGCAAACATGGTTTTAGTCACACCATCTTGCTCATATTTGGCGACAACATTCAGACTTTCCTTTAGGTTGTGGGTGAACGACTCCATGGACTCTTTAATTGCCCGCTCTATCGTTGTGGTGGCGTTGGAAACTCCATCATTTGCCGAACCACCACGTCCACCCTGTGGTCCAGCAACGTTGGCCGATAACCTGTCTATACTTGTCGCCAAGGAAGAGAGCCTGTCCATTAACATTGCATCGGTCTTGGACCGTGCAAGTGACTCTGGCTCTCCAGAGCCAGACCACGAACCCCTTTCTCCGCCACCTCTTATTTCATCAATCATCGGTTACCCCTCAGCCTCACTCTGTGCTTTCAATTCAGCGAGATGTTTTTCGAAATCGTTGTCTACTATCGTCTTGGTATCCGTCTGCACGGCGAGTCCATCGGTAGGGGACGGCTTAGCCTGGTTCTCGGGGGCCTGAAACTGAAGCCCCCTCTCCTCCGCATATTCCTTTATCGCCGAGTCCAAGCACCAGAGCCATTCCCGTTGAGTTAATTTCTTTAACGCATCAATTCCGCCTACCGCCTTCATTATTTTGAAGTTAAGGTAGTTTTGGAATCCGAAGAACCCGCCACTTGGTTTTTTATTATCTCCTCTTGAATCTTGTTCAACTCCCTGGTTGATTCGTCCTCAAGCTCAGCGTATTTGGCATAAAAAACGTCTACGACGGTCTTCTGCCACTTACCCATTGCATCAAGGGCAACTGTGACAGCAGTTTTAGAATTCTTCTCTTCTGGCTTGATTAAATCGTTCCAAGTGGTCCCGTCTATCGATTTAATGGCCCGTGCGAGAACAGTTCTTTTAACCGCCATAGCCCTCGTGGTAGTGTCAAAAACCGCAGTAGACGCATAAGCATTCACCATGTCATCATCGTCAAGCGTGTTCATTGCAACCTGCCTGCCGAGTATATTGTAAACGCCAGATTTACTGCCAATCAAAGATATTGATTCTATTGGGTTCATTGTCTACTCCTTTGGTTTCTTTTTTTTATTTTAATTTCTTTTTTATATTGCCGTTACATTGCCGTTAACCTTATTGATAGTCGACGTATCTGCAGGAAATGTCCGCAGTTTCCGCAACCACCAGTTCGCCAGACGCAACTATCGGCCTCGAATACCTGGTTATCTTGCATCCGTGGTAAGTAGTTACCTGGTCCTGTTCCATCGGGTTTGTTTCTGTCGCCTTGAGCGTGAAGCCAAGTGGCAGATACTGCAACGCATAGACCGCTTGCGGTGTGGTTACCTTCGACATCTTGCCATACCATATTCCAAGTGCAGTCTTTACGTCGCCCGCAGTCATCCCTCTGGGGATGTCCCAGTCCTGGATGTCAGACTCGCTTTGAATCTTGAGCACCCTCGCAATAGAGTTAATCAGGTTCTTGTGATAAGTCGCAACTTTCGTTACGTTAAGAATCACAGCCCCTGGCTGTTGCGATACTTGCTCGACGATACCAACCGTGCCGACCTCATAGAGCAAGGTAGCTGGCTGGCTTTGTCCCTCGGTCAGAGACCTGATGTAACCTATCGTAATACCCCCGACCTGTATCTGGATATTCGTTGAAACTGTTGCAACTGTTATTGGTTTTATTCCCGTAATATCTACTGCCATTGTTATCGCCTCCTTTTAATTTGATTTATGATAATAGACCGAGGTCTATGGTGAACGTTATGTCAATGTAGTCAAGAGAATACATCGGCAATATGCTAAACGATACCTTGGCCTTCAGCGGATTAAGCGGGTCTTGTTTCGCCGAAACGTTCGCATACTTCGTAATAATCTCAGCGTCGACAATCTGCTCAAGGACATTGGAAACCGTCACCTCGATTTTCTTCGTGGTGCCATCGGCAAACTTCTTGCCGATATAAGAATCGCACGCATGCCTGACGTTCTGGATTGTCCAAGCCTTTATCTGCGGAACCGTTACCTGCGAAGTGTTGACGGTCGACGGGTCCGTTGTAAGGCCTTGTGACACCCTAATGATGCCTGCGGTCTGCTTCAGGACCATGACCCCCGCACTCGCAAGGTTTATCCTTTGGACTTGCGTAAGGAGCGGTGTTACCAGTGACTTGAAGCCGTTGATTAACTTCCTGGTGTACGGTTCTGCTGGGTCTTGGCTTACACCTAAACCCGCTACCGCACACGCAAGGAAATCACCGCCAACTTGACAGTCCGCCGTTGCTCCCGCATATGAAGCCGTGAAAATGGCATTCGCAGGTGCAATGACCGAAATGTTCTCATTATGTATGGCAGTCGCCTTAGTAATGAGGTCTGTGGTGGCAGAGCCATCCCACAGGCTGGTGAATAATGTCCTTTCTTTCCCGTACTCGGGAGCACCCATCTTCAACACGTGAGCAACGGCAAAGGTAATGCCAGAGTCAAATGGTGAAGCAGGAGCACCGACATGAGAAAGCGTATCGAATATCGGCACAATAATATTCGGGTTCTGACCGCTAACCTCTTCTTCGAGTTGCGTGAACGCATCATCAAAGGAAGACGCTGTAGTCGGGTCGTTTACCTGGGCAAGGATGACCTGCTGGGCACCATTCTTGAACGCAAGATAAGCACCAAGCGTCAGGTATGCCGTGACGTCAATGAGCTTCGTGGACGAGTTGTAAGTTATCGGCCCGTATTCAGCAATGACATCGTTGATATTGTCGAATAGTTTCGGCACGTAATCCCCCGACACCTTCGCATACTTGTAAGTCACGTAGTATTTCTGACCCGAAGTAGGTGTAGTGTGTGCGGGTGACCAGTCTATCTTGCCAGTTGTAAGCAAATAGTCTGTCGTCAACACATAATCCGTGGTAGTGCTGTAGTTGCCCACTTGGAGAATCTGCGTTGCGGTGTGTGCGAGAGTATCCGTAGTACCTGAAGACGCCCTTGTCACCAACTCCGTCACAGTATATGAGGCCGACCCCTGTCCTATGATAGCGGGCAACCTTATGTTCCCTATGAGGTTTTCACCCCCAGGGGATGCTACAAAAGTGCTCTGAACTCCTGGTTCTCTGTAAGCCATTGTAATCCCTCCTTAATGAGATTTATGATTCTTTATAATATAAGACTGGGGTCGATTACAGCGATTTCAACCTCCACTCCTTCCAGAACTTTGTCATACCACTTCACCTCCGACCATTCTGTTGCACAAGTAATGTTTATATTCGCAAAGTAAAGCATGTCTGTCCCGTATTTCTCTTCAGTCTCCCCACTCATCCTCACGTCAAAAATGTGGATGTTGTAGGTATCCCGCAAATACGCCTTCCTATCAAACCAAATAAGAGACAAAACTTTATCCGCCAACCTCTCTCTTTCTAATGTGTTCCTGGCGACACAAGTAATGTCCAGTGATAAATTAAACCATCCACCAAATCGGTCCCCAGTTGGGAGTTCCGACAGAGCCCTGAACCCTTTAAGCGGGTATGTCGTGTCTGGCCCGACGGCAGTCCCGTGCAACTTAATTATCCTCTTGCCAGTATCTGTCCCAGACCCCGCCTCCACTGCAACCGTAAAATTCGTCGGCGTAGTTGCGGGGTTGTATACGTTTATGGATGCCCCAATAGGCAGACACTGGTTTACCCTGAAAATCCTCAAGGTAGAACTGCCAGCGTCCTCTATCGATTTGTCAAAGACCACACTGTAAATTGTATCAACCGCATCAGCGATACCTTCCCTTCTGTTGCCACCGTTGCTCCCAGCGACAACAACCATCGGGAATTCTCTCATCTCGTAATTCCACCCGTCAACAATCTTCGGGATACTGCTTCTCGAGACCCCAGCTCCATCTGGATAAAACTCTGGGTCCTGCTCAAGGGCCGTTTGAAGCGTCTTGATAATCCCAGTCTTCACATGGTATAGAAGTTTATATATCATGTCCTCACGCACTCTTGCGGTGCTGGCGGATGGTCAACGTCATACTTCGAATCCACCAGATACCTCGGGTCCGTCTCTGTGAGGTTTATACCGCTATCTACACGGATTTGGTGTATTAACTGCAAGGTGATGCCATTCGCATATCCTATCGTATTACCATTGTCGAACGGGGACCCTATTGCATACACGATATGGCTCGGCTCAAGCAATTCCAGTTCCATATCTTGATGCAATATTGACCCTCTCCAGTTTGACTGGGTTACGCTCTGGACCTGATATCTCTTTGTGAAGGTCAAGTTGAACCTATAAGAGACATAGTAAACAGCCCCAAGCGTTGGCTTCGTGCCACCCGTCAACCATTTGACATTGTCGCCCTTGATAGAGGCAAGGAACCCGCTAACTGGATACGCCGTCTGGTTCCCGACAATATCTCCCGTGATAGTGATTGTATTGTAACCCGTATCCACTCCAGTTCCAGCCACTACCAAAACATCCCAGGATTGTGGCTTGGTGGAATAATTTACAAGATGAACGCTGTCCCCCACCTTAACACCAGCAGTGTTAACATTTAACGTGCGTTCATCGACATTATATTTGCCCGTATAATCATATTCTGGATACCCTATCTGTTGATATGTGCCAAGAACCCTAAAGGTCCTTCTCGTGGTCGAGCCAGCGGTCACAGTAGAATCCTGTAATGCAACCTGCCCGCCAGTAAGGATAAAGTCTACCCCTTCCTTGTAATCACTGCCACCCTGCCTCGCATTGCTTATCTTGTCCACGGCCACTACATTGAGACGCTTCAGTGCGTCTTCGGTTGAAGAAAGGTTACCCCTTACAACCGCTTCGTCTATATTCTTTACTATCCCAACTTCTGGGAGTGCCAATTTGGTTATGATTATATCTCTCGCTTTCATCACGGGGGTCGGCATACACCACGCCTTGGGATTTGTCTTCGGTATTAACCCAAGTTCCGTAATTGTTTTCACGTATGGAGCAGGAGAAATCCTGCACAAATGCTTGCCGACATAATCGTATCCGCCGACCCACCGTGTGCCGTAACAAACCCTGCAATTTGACAGGGCCTGGTTTCTGTTTAATTCAACGCAAGGGCATAGCTCACCCGACTGTTTCTGTCTATACATCGCAACTGGCTCGCCATCGGCTTTTAGTAAGAGTTCGTTCCGATAGAGAATCTGTTGCATAATTTGGTCCATGTTTTCTGCATCTGCTGGCTCCATAGAATACCTGCCATACGGGCTATCAAACTCCGCAGGCGAGCCACCAGTACATGGGCCTATGTCCCTACTTTTATTAAAATCAGCCACCTTATCTGACCCTCCATTGTTTCGGGGCGTAAGTTCTGATTTTGAACGCCATCGGGTTGGTAATCAATCCAGCACCCGAGAATGTCATTATCAAGTTTAGTTTCACTCTGTCACGTTGTTTAGTATAATTCGTCAGTAGTGAATCAGCAAATCCTTTGTAGCTACCTGAACGGCTTATCGTGATAGATATCCCGTTATCTGAGTAATTAAACTCCTTACCAACCTCCATGAGCCCCTGGCTAATTGCAGAGTAAATCTGGCCACCAGTGAGCAACAGGTCATACCACTGCGTAGCCATTTGCTCAAACGTATAATTTGTCGGGACTGGCGTAGCGTTTATATCGTTCAACGCCCTTCTCAACTGGATTAAAAGTTCCGCATCAGAGTATTTTCTCTTACAATAATCTGGTTGTGGAGGAGTCGTATTTGTCAACCAGTTATCCCTGAGCACGGCCCTTAAATCCGATATCAATCTGTCAACCACTGAAGAATAATTACTGATGACATCCGACCGAGGGCTTTCATTCCCTAATATGTCAACCGCTGAAACAGCGTAACTTACATACGGGTTACCGTCATCCACGGAATCAAACCACGTGGGCACGGTAATTGACGGCGAAGTCTTTAGAACATCATTCTTGTAGACATTGTATCCAATCACGTCTGGATTGGTGCTTGCATCCCAGGTTAAAGTGATTCCAGCAATATTCGCATTTTGCGTTGCCGTATTCGGTTGCGACACGTATTGGGCATCCAAATTAACAGGAGCCGACGGATGAGGTGCGTTCGCTGGATATAACCAGACGCTCGCAAGCGGGTTCGTCACTGTCTTTATGACGTTAATATCAGGCATTGACGCCTCCCACCTGGAACTTCTGCCCTTCCAGTCCTGGCTTCTCAAACGTCACTATGTATGTGGTCGTATCAAAGTTTTTTAACGTAGCCGACCATACTCCGCTGGAGTCGGTCACCTTGTTGGCCACCAACGCAACAAGCGGGTCCTGCCCTACCTCAAAGAACTTCACAAACGCCCCGACTACAGGTGCATTTAGGTTGTTCTTAACCACGTGGCTGTTAACAATGGTCCCACCTGCATTCTCATACGGAGCGGTAAGGCCACTGTGGACTTGGTAGTTGTTGATAAAATGGGTGTAGTAATTGGTATTGAAAAACTTCAGGTTATAGGAACCCGATTGAAGGTATAGGTATGCAATCCCGTCGGCACCAGTCTCCTGGGCATCGGCAAGACCATTATTAGAACCATTGGAACCGTTCCTGTAATAAGGAGTGACCTGGACGCCAGGTATCGGGAGGGAGTTCTTGTCCGTGCAGACAACTTTAACAATCTTGCCCATTGCCACCGAGACCATCGTGATGGTAATAAGCAAGTTGTTAACATAATCTATCGCCTCTTCGGACACGACATAACTGTCGTCCGCCTGAGTCGGAATGTCAACATTCCATACACCAGTTTGCTGGTTGTATCCTATGGATAATTGGGTGTCACGTGCGACCACCCTGATATCTCTTACCGTCATACCTACTCCTTAGTATATTATATTATTAGGCCTTACTGTAGGGTGCCTATTGTCTATGTGTTATGTTTTCCAAAATCTCCTTTATATCGGGTATGTAAGATTGCAAGTTAAAGCAACAATTGGGTCATTATCTGCCCATGAATCGTTACGATACAAATACATCTTTCCGCCAATCACATAAGAGTCGACAGTCTCCCTGTAAAACCCAGACAAGCAAATGTCTGGGCTGGGCCCCACGTAACCATCGCCAACCGAAAATGTATGGTTAGAGAACGATGCCCCCAGGTCTACTGGCGGGAACGATGTGAAAAATTGTCGCCTGTCTGGTGTCCCAATGGAAAACCCAACGAGATTATCAGCCCCAGACTTGGTCGCACTAATCAGTGCCAGTATCCTGCATATACCACCGTCTATCCTAAACCTGTTAAACGTTGACGACGGAGTGGCACTTGTAAGCCCAAACCACTGCGGAGGCAGGGCATTAAACCAATCTGGGAAGCCCTGCGGTGTCGCAACTTTCGAGTAGCAGATATTTGTTATTGCTACTGGACTTGCAGAAAAAGCATAGTCCAAACTGTTCGACAATGTTATGGTGGTCGTTGACGATGCAAAACTGACAGCAAGTATGTATGCGTATTTCACGCTCCCGTTGTCAGTATATTTTATCTTGTCTCCCTCCCTGACTATACCAGTAACGTCGTGCGATATGGAGATGGTTGGGTATTGCATTGCATATACCCAACCAGAGGCGTTGTGTCCAGTGCCACCAGTCAGCGGGTATGAAACATTCGACAGATACCCGCTACCAGGATGAGTCATCGTGTAGAAAGCAGTAATAGAACCACTCCCATCCACAGCAACAGTAATAATACAATCTCTGTTACCGCCATCCACCGTCAAAACGTCTCCTTGGCTATATCCAGTTCCCAAATTATTGAAAACAAGGTTCGGATTTGGGACCCCTCCCTGTGCAACACCAACACCAGTATCTGACAATAACGGCCACTCATCAGTAGCCATGCTCACATTCGCTACACCAGAGCCAGCATCCGCAACAGTGATGCCAGTGCCAAAGTTTATTGCCTTGGCCGAAGACACGATTAAAGAACTATTTTTCTTAATATTGAGTAGCCAATTGCTTTTTATGGTGCCATCGTCATTAAGTGCTATCCCAAGCCTCTCAACCAGCGAAGCCTTGGAGCCCTGCGGATTGAGCCCAAGCGTATGCTCTATGTTGTTGACTGCGGTCGCCTGAAGGGCATTTACGTTGTCAGCCGACGCATAGTCGCCGACGCACGTATAACTAATAGCCAACGTGTCATTCATATCCCCAGCGTTAAAAGTTATCTCGCCAGTAGAATAATCGACAAGGAATTGATGCAAGCCTGGGGTAGTAGTTACCTCGGTGTAGGTGGGTTGAATGGTCCCAGTAATGACAATCGAACTGGTGTTCGCTAAATGTAACAGCGTGACCTGATACGGGCTTGAGGCTGGTATCGTGTGCGGTTCGTTGCCTATGGCTTGTCCAATGTTCACCTTTGTGGTGAAAACATCGTAATTAGCTGGGTAAGTCATTTACTCCCCCTTTATGTAGGGCCCAAGAAGAGGATAGGGATGCCAGGGGGTGACCAGAGAGATTTCCTCTGGCACCTATCATCCTCCTGCTTTACTGCAACCCTATGCCGACTGTTGACCCTGATTCAGATTCATCATCGCCGAAGAGCTCGACAAGCCTTGCTTTCGCAACCTTGACGACCTCTGGGTCGGTATCTTTTGCGTAATCTTCCAGTGCCGTGACATTGGAAGAGCCTTGAATGTCTCTTATCTTGGCCTCTCTCTTTTTCTTTTCCAGTTCTTCCTTGGTTATCATGCCGTCTGTCGCTGGGATATTGGCACGGATATCGGCTCCATCACCCAAGTCTTCAAGCAACTTGGCGTTAATAAGAGCCTTAATTTCGCCCGATGCGTCATCCAACACTGATTTTTTGAAACTGGATGAGAGGTCTATCTGTTGGTCCTTCGTGATGACGAACCCCGTGAGCGTGCTGATTACTACGTTGCCCCCGCTGATATTCTTTACCTTCGTGTAGATTTTGTCTTCCATAACTCCTCCTCGGTTCTTAATGTCTTTTTTTATATGATTTTTTATTTTATCGGTGGTGGGGCGGGGAATAACCCCCGCCCTGGCCACCAATATGATTGCGATTTGAATCCCCAACCACCAGCTTATCCTTAGATTACCAAGGAGTAAACGGTGTTTTGCCAGATACTGCTATCTTGGCTATCGCCCTCGGGTTGACGATTGCTACGCCGACTTCCTCGTAGACTACCCAGCCGAGGCGAAGCCTCTCGGGTTTGTCTGCGGGAATGACGTTGATGTCCTGCCTGATAGGCATAACACCGACGAATTCGGGTTCCGCAAGAACGTACACAGTCCCTCTCGGAACCATCTTGCTGACGAGAATGTCAAGCGTCCAAAGATGCCCGACAAGTCCTGTCTGCAGGAGTTCCCTTTGAGTTACTGGGTCGAACTGGTCTCTGCCGAATTTCATGATATCAGCATATTCCGAGTAGTTCATTACGAACTTCTGCGGAACGAGGTCCCACTTGCCGACCTCAGCCAGAGCCGTGACCATCGCATCCCTGGTAAGAGCGTTTGCGACGTTGGTAATCGGATTCACGACAGTAGACGACACGTCCACGGCGTTGAAAATGTTCTTATCTTCTTCCGCCATAAGGTCGAGTTTCGCCCTCTGTTGTGCACGGTCAATCAGATTAAACCGTCTTTCCTTTATCTGAGAGAACCGCACCTGCGGGTAGGAAAGAAGCTCCCACGTCCCGACAGTAAACCTTTCGCCCTCGACGATGGAGTCTGGAGCACCTCCACGCTTGCCGACGACTATTGCAGGTATCTTAACATCCCTGTCGTACACGGGAAGAGCACCCTGTGGTAACTTAGTTGTTACATCAACCTAATTACGGCTGAAGGCGAGGTCATTTCTGCCCCGCTCTGCACGTTCCCGTGCAGAACAGACTATATCATTATGCGATTGCTCACATATTCGGCGTATAGTCGTTGAGGGGTTGTTGTCACCCAGTTTATATTGCATAGAAGGCAGTAGGTATGAGGAGACGAGGGAGTGCAACTTTTCAGTGTTCTCGGTGTCGAATGAGATATAGCAATACTCTTTATGGTTTCGCCCCATCACGGAAGTGCGAACATCGCACACTATCCCATATTTACTGGCAAACCACTCGGCTATAAGTTCATTCTCCTGCACACTGAAAGAACAAGTCCACAATCTCGATGTCTTCCTGTCACAACTACCGTCGTCCATATACCAAACTGCAACACTAACTGGTGTTAAGTTTTCCAGGACCGCCTTGGTAACCGTCTTCACCTTGTGGGTGTAAAACAAGTTATAAATCTCGGTTAACCCTGGGTGAACTAATGTCGAAAAACTCGCAGTAGAATGGCCCTGCTTGTCTTTCTTGATATAGATGTCTTGGTGTGTTACGCTCCGCAGGATGCCTCTCTTCCAGGCGACGTATTCATATTGGGCTAAACACTGCCCAATCATCAACCTCGCTTCCCTGCCGTGCAACGCCAAGCATCCATCACCCATAACCGTTCCAAATATAACCTGCTTCTGTAAATCGGTTAACTCAACGCTCTGGATACCTAAAAATTTCCTCTGAGTATGAACGGGCTTAATGGAATACTTTTTCATCAACCTCAACACGGATTTTTTATTAGACCCATATGCAACAGCAATTTGTTCAGCCGTTTTGAGGTTGTTTTCGTATTCCATCTTCAGTGTTTCTTTATTTAGTATTCCCCCTGCCCTCATTCATCCTCCGAAAATTTTACAACAACTTCCCTGCTGATTGTCTCTATTTGTCAGGTTTTTAGTGTCTCCACTACCGACAACTTAACGAGAGTTTCCAGCATATAGCCAAATTTTCTTACTGCGTTAACGCAATAAGCCCCTAATTTGAAAGGGTCTACCACGACCAATTTCCTTCCGATGGCTTGGTAATCAAGTGTTAGCCTGATTGGGTTCGCCATAGAAGAGGCCAGTGCCTGTTTCCCCGCTTCTGACGAAAGAGCTTTTTCAATTAAATACTCTTTCTGTTCAGGAGTTAAGGTTTCAGTTTGAAGAGTTTGTGGCATTAGATTGTCACCTCCTTTTGATGACGTTAGTTAATGGCTGGCTTCCAGGTAAAGCCCAGAAGCACGCCGTTTACGAGGTCTGGTGATTGGGTGATTACCCCAACTGGCAGGCCTGCGACCACTGTGGTAAGTTTACCCTTATCCGCACCTGACGCTACAACATAGAGCAGTGTGCCGACAGTAGTATACGTTCCTGCAGGGTCTATGATGTCCGTGAAATAGTCTCCGAAGAATTCATAGTAAGTCGCCTTACCGCTCTTCAGGCAGTCCACGAACGAATCGGCAAAAATACCGCACGGCATCGTTCCGTCAGAGATGGTGACTTTCGTCTCACCGCTGTCAGCTTTCAACTGTGCAATCATTCCTGCCCCGAATCCGAGAACCTGTTCGCCATAAGGTTTCTGGAGTCCAAGATTGGAAGCACTCATTATTTCCGCTGGAACAGTGCCTACAAGAGTATAGACTTCAGTATGTATCTTATAATTGCCGTTTGGGTTCCCTTCAAAGATTCCTTGTGTCTTCAGCATTGTTTTTTTCACCCCCTTTTTTTGTGAACTTTCGTCTGGGTGGGTCGAGAGAATCTCCAGAAACTCCTTTCCCACCCGTTCGAAGGCTCTATTTACGCCCTATTACCTCGCAGAGGCATTGGGCGGTAGTTTGAACATCTTGCCGAGTTCCGTCTCAAACTTCTGTTCAGTTTGAGGAATCACTATCGGCGTCTTGAGTGTCGCACCTTTCCTGAGACTCGCTATCCTCTCCATCGCCTTGTCCGCAGGTATCTTCTCTGTGGAGGCGGTCCTGGCAACCGTCCTGACTGACGCTATGGCTTCTTCAAACGCCTGCACGCCGTCTTCACTCTTCTCCATCAGGCTGTCAACTGTGGTGTCGAAGTCTTTTACATCTATCGCACCCTTGTCAACCGCCATCTGGACGATACTAAGGCATTTCTCGGCCTTCGTGCGGAGTACAAGTTCTTCTTCAGCCCTTGCACCCTTTACCGCTTTCTCTTCCGCTGTTTTAAGTTTCATTTCGAGTTCCGCCGATTTCTTCCGCTCCTTTACGAGCTCGGAAACATATTTGTCGGGGAATATCTTTTTGTAGTAGGACCGCATATCGATTTTCTCTTTTGCGGACCTTACCATCTTTGGGGCCACGTTCATAGCCTGTGCGGTCTGCTCTATACCCTTCTCCTCGATGTTTGCAAGGATTTCCTTACCGCAGGGTACTGAAGAAGCCCATTCATATGCCTGGGCGAATTTCTCGCCGTACATATCTTCCACGGTCGCCCTGATTGCAAGCCCGCCGAGGGAACCATCTGCCCTCCTTTCATGCACCGACCAGTAGGAGGCCTTCCTGTCTACCATCTTGGGGTTCTTGGCATCCGACACCTTTGTGAAGATTGCCTTGTAGCCCGCAACAGCAGGAGTTCCAACTCCCTGGCCTTGCAGTTTCTTTATCTCCGCCCATTTCTGCTCAGGGGTGAGACTTGCATCGGCTTTTATCTGCTCTATCATGTCAGAG
>Ga0209083_1000260_pt1 | contig 84217 bp, 51 predicted proteins | sample AM7aDNAmetaG_FD_184132 | JGI IMG/M metagenome (GOLD analysis project Ga0209083, IMG submission 184132) | Freshwater microbial communities from Finland to study Microbial Dark Matter (Phase II) - AM7a DNA metaG (SPAdes) (version 3) | ecosystem: Environmental > Aquatic > Freshwater > Lake ... | reverse complement strand
AAGTAACGTTGAAAATATCCTGATCGGTGAGATATTCGCGCAAACGCTTTTGAAAATCCTTCTCTTTTGAAATCCTCAGAAACATCGGCTCTATCATCGAAGCAGAGGCTTCAAGGATATAGGTTGAAAGCCGGTTCACAAAGAATTTGTCAATGCTGTCCCATGTAACTTCCTTTATACCATGAACAATATCAGATAGTTCCTGTAGGAATATTTTAAGCTTGGGTATTATCTCACGTTCATATTGCGGCAATAAAATTTCATCATCCTTTTTTAAGTTACTTAGGGTGTAAATTTTAAGTTTTCGTTCCTGTAGAGTAGTGTTTGGCCTAAATGTTTGAAATATATAAAAAAATCGCAATCAAAAAGGGAGCCGTTTATTCACCATTTTGTATCATATTGATATACAACCTAATTCTAAATCAATTTAAAATTCTGGTCTTCAAAGTATTTGGCAAACTCCAAATCAGAGTCCAAATCTATCGTCTATCTTCGTTCTTAAGGTCCTACGCCTTTTTCTAGTAAGGATAAAATTCAAAAAAACGCTTGAATATTTGATTGATTATACAATTAATTCTAATTTTGTACTGAAATGAAAACAAAAACTTTACATATCGAAAGGCCATCGCAAAGTCTGCTCGAATTCGTTAGGAATCTTCAGTTGGATAAGCAAAAGAAGAAAAAATCTTTGGAGTCCGCTAAATCCGATGTGACCATTAAAAAATAATATGGTTTTGTCTTTTTTATTGTATGGAAATAGAACAAGTTATTTCTTACGAAACAAAAGAGGGGATTAAGTTTAAAATCCGTTTTTCCTTATTTAATACTGTCGGCATTCCTGATATCGGGATTCCCATTGTCGATGTGGTCCTCATTTCTCATGATAATTCTATATGGCAGAATAATCCCCTTACTTTATTTGAAATTGCTGATTTAATCAAAGATTACTTGAAATTATTCGATGTGATCTTATACTATTATTGTGATCATTCTGAAATAAAAATGAGAAAAAACCGTATTCAGATTTCGCCACAGGAATATCGAAATAAGATTTTCAATATATTGTCAGACAGGAAGATAGATAGTTCTTTAGATAAGAGGACATTCCATATAAAAGATGATAAATATGGGGATCATTACATCACGGTGATTTCCCGATCAAAAAACCAAACTGAATTGACCAGAATATTGCATGAGATGAACAACCTTTTGAAATAAAATTTGTACTACAAAGAAAGGAAGGCTAGAGTTTCCCTTTTTTTTATCATATTGATTGACAGCCTAATTCAGAATTAATTTAAAATCTGGTTATAAAAATATTTTGGAAAGAGCCTACGGGTCATGCGATTTCCAATCGCTTTTTGTGCCGCGATTGGAAATCGCATGACCCTATCTCACCTTCGGTAGATTTCCAATCACTTTTTATGGTACGATTGGAAATCGCAGGATCCTATTTTACCCAGTTCACCTTTGCCGATTTCACATCCCTTGAATTGCCACCTACCATGATTGTAAAATCACCGGATTCCCAGTCGTATTTGAGATCGCTGTTGTAAAATTTGAGATCTTGTGGCGTAATACCAAAGGAGACCTGTTTTGACTCACCAGATTTTAGGGCAATCTTTTGAAAACCTTTCAATTCCTTAACGGGACGGGTCACACTACCCACAAGATCACGGATGTAAAGCTGGACCACTTCCGTACCATCCACCTTACCGGAATTGGAGAGGGTGATGGTTGCCTTAACCGTCTGATTGCCTTTTGCCTGATTGGCGCTCAACTTTAAATCGCCATACTCGAATTTTGAATAGCTTAAACCATATCCGAACGGATAAAGTGGCTCGTTCGGAACATCGAGGTAATTCGATTTGAACTTTTGGAACCACGTCCCTTCTGCCAAAGGCCTGCCTGTATTTTTATGATTGTAGTAAATTGGGACTTGTCCGATATTTTGTGGAAAGGTAGCCGTCAGTTTACCGGAAGGGTTGACCTTGCCAAACAGAACATCAGCAATTGCATCGCCTGCCTCTGTTCCTGCAAACCACACATTTAAGATTGCCGAGACATTGGCATTTTCCCAGGACAGGGAAAGCGGACGGCCAGTGAAAAGTACCATCACCACAGGTTTACCGGTAGCGAGCAACGCTTTCAATAACTCTTTCTGATTTTCAGGAAGGTTAATGTCCGAACGGCTTGAAGACTCGCCACTCATTTCGGCCGACTCGCCCAATGCAGCTACGATCACATCCGATTTTTTTGCCATATCGACAGCTTCGGCTACCATTTCTGCCTGTGACCGCTTGTCAAAATAGGTGGGTTTTCCAAAGATACTTATCCTCGAATCAAGTGCCTGATCCATAACAAAATTGGTTCCCCTGGCTGTCAGAATTTTCGCATCATTTCCAAGTGCAGTTTTTAATCCGTCAAGAAGAGAGACACATTTATCGAAATCGGCAGCTACGCACCAGGTGCCTGTCATGTTTTCGCGATTGTTGCCAAGTGGCCCGATCAAGGCAAATGTCCCTTTCTTCTTCAATGGAAGTGCCTGATTGTCATTCTTTAACAGTACCATGGTCTGGGCTGCGATTGTTCTGGCCTCCTGACGGTTTTGTGGCGTAAATATCTCATTGGCAGCCCTTTTCTCATCGCAATAGCGATATGGGTCATCAAACAATCCAAGTTTGTATTTGGCTTCAAGGATCCGGCGACAGGCAAGGTCAATTTCTGCCTGCGTAATCTTTCCTTTGGTTAAGGACTGCTTTATCGTATTTAAGAATCCATCGCTGACCATGTCCATGTCGATTCCGGCATGAAGGGCAAGGGCCGAAACGGTTGCCAGGTCACCTAAGCCATGTTCCGACATCTCCATAATTGCCGTATAATCGGTAACTACAAAACCATTGAATCCCCATTGTTTGCGCAACACATCGTTGACGAGCCATCGGTTGGCTGTTGCAGGGATACCATCAATTTCGTTGAAGGAGGTCATCAAAGATCCGGCACCCGCTTCAACTGCTGCTTTATAGGGTTCAAAGTATTCATTGTACATCCTGATCCGGCTCATATCGACTGTGTTGTATTCACGCCCTGCCTCAATTGCACCATAAAGGGCAAAATGTTTCACGCAAGCCAATATCGTGTTCTCCTTTGCAAGGTCATCTCCCTGGTATCCTTTAACCATGGCTTTTGCAACCTGTGCCCCAAGGTATGGATCCTCACCCGATCCTTCCGACATACGCCCCCAACGAGGATCGCGCGAAATATCGACCATGGGTGAAAATGTCCAGCAGATGCCATCGGCACTCGCTTCCTGAGCGGCGATCCTTGCCGATCTTTCAATCAAGCCCATATCCCAGGAACAGGACAAGCCAATAGGGATCGGGAAAACCGTTTTGTAACCATGGATCACATCCATCCCAAAAATAAGGGGGATCTTTAACCGACTTTGCTCAACGGCGATTTTTTGCACATCGCGTATCTTACTGACCGACTTGATGTTGAAAAGCCCACCAACTTTTCCTTCTTTAATTTTCCGGGCTACGTCGGAGCTGTTGGCTTGCCCGGTTGTGATATCCCCCGCTGCCGGAAGGTTGAGCTGTCCCAATTTTTCATCAAGGGTCATCTTTGCCATCAACGTGGCAATAAATGAGTTCATTTTAGCATCCGTTGCAGGTTTTACCTGGGCCTGTGTAAACAAGACAACTGTCAGTAAAACAACAGTCAATAATAGCTTTCTCATTATCTAAAAATTTATTCCGATTTGATTATTTGAGTTTTTGCAGAAACGCCATTTTCATTAAACGCTTCAATGGTAAAGTAATAGGGCATCTCCCTGTCCATTGCCTTGAGCCAGTATTCGTTGGACCCATAAACCATGATGCAGTTGTACAGTTTGTTGGGGGCAATTCCCATATAAATGTTGTAACCGGTGGCATTGTCCACAGGCCTCCATTTGAGCCAGGCACTGCGTTTGTCGCTGTGAGTCCGAAGCACCACAAAATCTGTCACAGTTTCAGGTTTTTCCCCATGTCCTGTCCCGAAAACCCTCAAACCACTGATTGCAAATTTACCTGATGGCACATGGGTGTTCTCCAATTTGACATACCTTGCTTCCACAGGAATGGAAAGTTCAAGATAGTCATGTGGAACATCTGTTTTATTTAAACTCTTATCTATCAGTAATTTCCATTTTAAACCATCGGTGGAATAAAACAATTTGTATTGATGGTAAAGTCCTGGTTGTTTGCCAAGTATAGTTGCATCCTGATCCGCATAATTGATTTGAATGGCTTTGACTGTCGAAACTTCCCCAAGATCGGAAGCAATCCATTCTCCTGAATTGGGGGTTCTGGCACACCAGTATGTTTTAATACTCTCATCTACTGCATTATTCGCCTGATAACTTCCTAATATTGAGGAAACGGTCACCGGTTTGTTGTAATTGAGCAACATCCAACCGGTAAAACGGCTTTCGAGGTGATCTGCTTTTCCGTTGGGAAGAGTATGAGGATAATCGCCAAAAGCGGTATTGCAATACATCACATCCTCCTTATCGAAACCGGCAGGCCACAAACCTAGCCTTCGCTCAAAATTGTTCTTTACCGAAATCGCCAATGTGCTCACATGCCAGTAGTTGTCCCATTTGTCGGTAAAGGTGGCTCCATGGCCAGCACCCCTTGCGAATCCGCCAGGTTTATACGACAGTGGCATTGATTGGTGGGCAAAATAGCCAAGTGGCTGATCCGATACAGCTACACCATCGGCATATCCACTAAACTCGGTTCCCGGGGCACCGTACTGAAGGTAGTATTTCCCATTGTGTTTGGTCATCCAGGCACCTTCCAAAAATGGATTCAGAAAAGTATTGTCGGAATATTCGCCAAACCGTTGCCAGCCAAACCGCTCATCATTGAGGAGCAACAACTCTTTCCGCGTACCAATCGGAGCAAAGGTTTTCCGGTTGATTTCAATTCCGTAAAGGGGATAAGCGTTGCTGCTTCCATTGTACATATAGAGTTTCCCATCGGTATCGGTAAAAAAATCGGGGTCCCAACCCCCGATTGCAAACGAATCGACCACCTCTTTCCATTCGTTGGCCTTTGGGTTGGTGCTCATCCAGATCGGGAAATTTGTCGAATAGGTCGAGCCAAATACAAGCAAGGTGTCGCCCTGGACCCAAACTGCCGGGGCGCAAAGGTCGTCATAAACTTTATGCCATGGTTTCAGGAATGACCGCGACACAAAGTTCCAGGTGCTGAGGTCGGGGCTCCACCAATAACCCCATTGATTCGTAGAGAAAAGGTAGTAATCGCCTTTGTACATCGTAATTACAGGATCGGCGGTTGCCCGGTGGCGTCCCCATTCGCTGAAATTGGGAATAGGTGTGTATCCATAGTCAATGTTCAGCGGATTACAATATGTCTTTTGGGCAGAAGAATTGTAATAGATTGAAATACAGAAATATGAAATAAGTATTAATTTTATAGTCCTCATAATTTGATATTTATAGATTCCTACATTTGCATCAAAGGGCCACGGATTAAAATCCGTGGTTACAATATGTGCCGAGCCGATGGTTCTGATCCACTGGTTGTATCGATGAATAAATACGATTTTCTTCTGATTCAGAACAACCAAGTCTTAGACATTGTCTAAAGTAAAATCTTCATCTAACCTCGAACATCCAGCCGCCAGAAGCTAGCTGCCAGTTGCTCTCCAATACCCTAATTCCCCAATGCCGGCGATCTGAACTCCAGCTTCTTCAGCCCCTCCTTGATTTCCGGACAGCTCATAAACAGCTTCCAAAGCAACCCGCTGCGATAATTTTCGATCATCACTACGATGGGTCCCTGGTCGATGGCAAGATAGTTTTTGGCATACCAGTTGCGTGATTCGCTGAACGCATCCACAAACCCATATTCGCCCCATATTTTGTAGCCAAGATCGAAATAAAAATGCTTTAATGCAAGCATCGAATAGTCGGGAGTATAAGGAAATGCAGAAAGTGCCGCGGTCGGGGTGATCACCCCCAGGTCGTTGCCTGGGGCATGGGCATTGTACCCTTCAAAATTGTCGCTTGCAGTCAATCCCCAGCAATTTTCGCCATACCCTTTGAATTTTCCTGGATTGTCGATGCACCAGGCGTGGTTGATCAACGTATGGTTTTTGTTCTGTTCCCAATAGTTTGCATATTGATCGGATAGATTTGTGGGGTCCAATCCCAGGAATGAATAATGTGAGAAAAACAACGGCCCACCATAATCGAATCCTAAAGGTAGTTTGATCCCATAAAACTCTTTCCCATTTTTAAAAAAATTGCTTTGAGCCCAGCCACGGTGGTAAACCGCACTACTTACGGGATATCGTGTACCACTTGCTGCCAGAACATATAGGATCAGGCATTCATTGTAACCCCTTACCGGAAAGTTCATTGCCCATCCGTTGTTTGGGCTCCAGTGCCAGTACAAAACCTCCTGCCCATTTTTTGTGAACCAGTTCCATTCAATTTCGTTCCAAAGCGAATTGATCCGGTTGCGCAGTTCCGATTCGAGGTTATTGTCATGATTGAAATATTGCCTGACACAGAGCAGCCCCTGAAATAAATAGGATGTCTCGACCAGATCGGCACCATCATCCTTCCGGCTGAAAGGGATGGTTTTTCCGGTTGTCCCGTTGAGCCAATGCGGGAAAACGCCATGATAAGCATCGGCTTTATCCAGAAATTTGACCATCTTTAACAGGTGATATGCTGCTGTATCCCTTGAAATCCAGCCCCTTTCGGCTGCAACGATCATCGCCATCGCGCCAAACCCAGTTCCTCCCGATGTAACAACTTCGTTGCCATATCCATAAGCTTCGTTGCTGCGCTCACGGGCCATTCCGCTTACCGGATGTGCAAAATCCCAGAAATACCTAAACGTTTGTTTTTGGACCAGTTCCAGCAATTCGTTATCTGTTAGGTTCTTGTTTATTTGTATTTTACTGTTTTTATTTTGTTTGGATACTGTTTGTCCGAAACCAAATTCAGGGGTCGCAAAACCAAACAGGAGGCATGAAACAATTATAAACACCGTTGATTTTATCATTGTTTTATATTGTTAATTATTAAGTAGTTATGCAAGTTTATAGATTTGGGCTTTGAAATCCAAGGTTTTTCATCCCAGTTTTAATTTCGGGGCAGCCCATAAACAATTTCCATATAAGGCCCGACCGGTAATTTTCGATCATGACGATCTGGGGACCTTGGTCGATTGCAAGATACGAATCGGCAAACCAGATTCCATTGAGATCGAAGGAATCCTTAAACCCATAACTTCCCCATATCTTGTCGCCCAATTGATAATAGAAAAACCCAATGGCTTTCATTGATTCGGTTGGTGTATAGGGAAGTGATGAAATGGCCGCAGTCGGGGCTATCACTCCAACATCATTGGTTGGCGAACTTGCTGTATATCCATTCTTTATGTCACTTGCCGTAAGTCCCCAGCAAACATCGCTGTAACCATAATAACTTTTGGGATTTGCCTTACAATACTCAAAATTAATTTTTGAATGGTTTACGACTTGGTTCCAATAATCGGCATATGTATCTGTTAACCCCTTCGGGTTGATTCCCATGAAGGAGTAATGTTCAAAGAAGAGCGGTCCACCAAACCCTGGTCCCAGTGGAAGTTCGATCCCAAGGTAATTGTTGTTGTTCTTCATGGCCCCGTTATTTGCAAAACCAAAGTCGTAAACGATTTTAGGGACCGAATGTGTTTTTGACGAAGCTGCGAGGACATAGGTGATCAGGCATTCGTTCCAACCCCTGATCGGCATATTCATTGCCCAATCGAAATTCGGGCTCCAATGCCAGTAGAGCACATTGCCACCATCCCTTCTGAACCAATCCCACTCTACATTATTCCATAGAGCGTTGATGTCATCGCGTAATTTTACCTCATTTGCCAAAGCTCCGTCGAAATATTGTCTTGCGGTCAGCAGACCCATCATCAGATAAGATGTTTCGACAAGGTCGGCCCCATTGTCCTGGACACTGAAAGGGACAACAGCCCCGCTTGATCCATTGATCCAATGGGGATAGGCACCATGAAACCGGACAGCTTTCGTTGTGAGGAAATCGACCATCTTTTGGACCCTAAGTAAACCATCGGCTCTTGAGATAAAGTTCCGTTCAATGGCAACGGTTATGGCCATGATCCCGAACCCGGTTCCCCCGGAAGTTACAACATCACCTGAGCTATTGCGTTCGCGGGCCATACCTGAAACAGGATGGCCAAAATCCCAAAAATAGTTAAAGGTTTGTTTCTGAATTAATTCCAACAATGCATCATTGGATATTGTGGCAAATTTATTAGCCGAGTCGATCGCGGTGGTCAGATTCACAGTAATTGGCGACAACAAGGATCCACCAGCTTTGCATTTGAGGCTTGTATAAATATTCAATGTGTATTTTGAAATGGGACTCAATTGGGAAGTTGGCCGGATAACCAGGATACTGTCGTTGTTTTCAGTGGTGAAAGTCAATGGTACAGAAGACATATTTTTGTCGTTGATCGCTATGGAACCTGCAAGTGACGATTGGACGATTGGGGAACTGAAGGAAACCTTCACAATTGGTGAACGGTTAAGCCCTTTATAATCAAAACCGGAGAACGACCCATTCACCTTTAAGGAACTGTAACCAAACGAAATACTTCCCGGATCGGGATCGGAAGTACTACCCTTTTTACATCCAAAGATTAAAACGAAAAATGATAACAACAGCAGAACAGTTGGTTTGATAATCACTTTTGACCTTTGTGGCATAAACTTTTCCCTTAATTCGGACTTATTCTTACTTTGCAGCATAATAATGGCGGTATTGAATATTGCGTGAACTCAATCTTTGGATTTGCATCAAAAAGGCTGCCCGGTCCCATCCGGACAGCCTTTGGAACAATCAACAACTAAAACTGAACAATTACTTGTATTTAAAAAACGCTTCCGAATTATTTTTCTGCGTTGTAAATGGTATTTATTTCTTCTATTGTAAGTGCTTTATTAAACATCCGCAATTCGTCCATAAGGCTAAGTTCGGAAAGATGTCCCCAATCGGCAAAATAAGGTGCACCTGAACCGATTGACATTGTTTCACAGCCTGTCCAGTCAGTCGCAGTCTGGGCAGATTCGCGTGCCAAAACACCGTTGATATAAATCGAACTTTTAGTCCCTGAAACTGTCAATGCAAAATGGGTCCATGTCGCAGTTGACGGATCAATCGTCCCTCCATCATTCCAGCTCTCACCAGCACCTGTCCCTACATTTGATTTGAACCGTTGTTCAGTAGCATTTCCTTCCCTAAAAAAGCGGAACCCTTTTGTCCTGCCTGCGTCAAATGAAGCAGCTCCTGTCGGACTGATTGTTAGGATACCTGCCCTGTCGGGTACGGCATTCACCTTCATCCAGAATACTGCACTAAAATTTGCATTTTTCAATGCTGTTGCCGGGAATTTCAGGTAAGAATCGGTTGCACCTTTGTACGATTTTCCAATTTTCCCATCAACATAGGTTGGAGTTCCCACGGCTGTAGCATTGGTATTGGTGATGTATTCTTTGCCGTTTCCATCGAATGGCATATAAAGTACTTCACCACTGTATTTTGGAACATATGGGGAATCGTTGAGGATGATGTTCTGAATTTCGGTGGAAGTCAAGGCCCTGTTAAAGATCCTCATCTCATCGTAAAAACTGTTGTCGGATAAATGGCCCCAATCGATGAAGTTGGGTGCACCTGATCCAATTGACAACGAATTGCAACCTGTCCAATCAATTGCACTGCAAGGAACAGTAGCTGCAACTGAACCATTGATATAAATCGTACAGGCAGTTGAGGATACAGTAAAAGCCAGATGCACCCATTTGTTGGCAGTTACGTCCACCAAACCTCCGTCATTCCAGACTTCGCCTGCTCCTGTTCCAACATTCAATTTGATCCGTTGCGAAGTTGCGCTCCCTTCCCGGAAAAGACGCACACCTTTTGTCCTACTTGCATCAAAAGAAGCTGCTCCGGATGGGCTGATCGTAAGTAGTCCCGAGCGATCAGGGGCACCATTTGACTTATACCAGAAGGCGGCACTGAACTCTGCATTTTTCAAATTGGTAGTTGGAAAAGTAAGATAGGAATCGGTTGCCCCTGCATAGGCATTTGCCCCTTTGAGTGCTGTGCCAGCAAATCCGGGGTTTCCAACCTTCGTGGCAGTTACAAAACTGACTTTCTCCATATAGTCGCCATCAAAAGGCATATAAAAGATTTCTCCTGCATATATTGGCGTATATGGGGGCTTCTTTTCGAAGTTGACCGTTTTGGTTGTGACCTTTCCACCTAAGTCTGTAGCTTTAATCGTAAGGACATGCAAGCCATTGGTTACCTTATCGTACAGGTAGGTTTCCAAGGCGCGTCGATAATCCTTAAACTGACTGTAACTTACAATTTCAGTCCCATCCATCAAAACTGAAATAGATTTGAGTTCAATATCATCTGTGGCTTCAAATTGGATGTTCACGGAAGTGATCAATTCCGGCACCTGGATCTTAGCTCCTTCAACAGGAAATGAAACATTAATTACAGGACTTGATTTGTCGGCACCCGGATCAACAAATGTAATCGGGTCGATCCCCTTGTTGCACGACATAGCCAACACAATGACCAGTGAAAATGCAAGTATGTTCTTTAAAATTTTCATATTAAACATTTTTATATGGTTGATTATTAGTGGTTATTTACCTTTTAAAGCTGGAAGTAAGTCAACCTGGTTCTGTGGATAAGGAAGGAAAGCCTTTGTATCGGTATATGTCCTTCCATCATAGCTCAGTTCCGTGGTTTTCCCAAGCCTGACCATATCGTAAAAACGGGTGCCCCATTCCATCGCGAGTTCTGCAAACTTTTCATCCATTACCTGGGTAGTGGTTACGCTTGCAAGTGCGGTCAATCCTGCCCTTGCCCTAAGGAGATTCACAGCAGCAACAGCCGTCATAGCCGAACTGGTTGCACCTTGTGAAAGAGCTTCGGCGTGCATCAGCAATACCTCAGCATAACGGATGCAGGTAAAGTTCTTGTTCGTCCCATATTCGGTACGGCCTGGAGTCAACTGATCGGAGGGAAGGTAATGCTTGCCACTTGCAAATAAAGCACGTGCATAATCGTTGAATCTATCACCCGATTTTGTCGTGTTTGAAATCCATGCGGGCAAAGTTGCATATTTGGTATCCTTTTTAATTTCGGCAATGCCCCGGTTTGTAAAGATCACGCTTGTTTCAAGTCGTGTGGTCTCACCCCTGTCGATCATAAACTTGATGTATTTCATGCTTGGTTCAAAAAATCCCCAACCATCACCAGCACCGGTTACTTTTGGTGTCCAACCCTGAGGTCCAAAAAAGGCAAACAAATAGGAATAGTTATCACCCGAGCCTTGACCAAAATCGGAGTATTGCATCTCAAGAAGGTTTTCCTTGTTCAATTTACCCTTCAATTTGAAAAGATTGTAATAATCCGATTCGAGACTGAATTTATTGGAACTGATGATCTGCGAAGTCGCATCGGCAACACCCTGATAATTTTTAAGTTCAAGATTGGCCAATGCCTTAATAGCCAAAGCGGTATATTTTGAGACGCCACCACGGATATCTGAACGTTCGTTCGGATTCACCGCAGGTAAAAGGGCAATCGCTTCGTCCATCTGGTCGGAGATGTGTTTCATGACCTCATCCTTGGTTGACAAACTGGCCACCAACAATTCCGAAGGATCGGAACTTTTCGGGATGTAAACTGAACCCCATACGCGGGACAAATTGAACAACCACCATGCACGCAGGGTTTTTGCCTCAGCTATGTACTGATCTGCAAGTGCCTTATTTGTTGCATGTTCCTTGTACAAGGCAATCTGCTCCATTGCCGAGTGTGCATTGAAAATATCAGCGTAATAGTTCTGCCACACTGAATTGTACATCCAGAAACCGTTATCATAGTTGTATTTGTCGGTTTCTGCATAACCCTGTTGGTCACCTAAACCACCTGCATTGACATCGTCACCCCTGACTGAGATAAGCGGGAAATTTTCCCATTGGGTTCCATTAAACTCGGTATATACACCGATCAGTGGCAAAATCATGTTACTTGAAATGGTGTAATCCGTTTCCTTTGTAAATGACTTATTTTCAGCGGGTTTGTCGAGAAAGCTGTTGCACGAGGAGGCTGCCAGAAGCAGAACTGCTAAAAACGTGAGCTTATTGAAGTAATTTATTGATTTCATGATAGTAATGTTTTAGCAATTAGAATTTGACATTAAGCCCGATTGTATAGACTGCAGGTACAGGATACGTTTGTGTATCAATCCCGTTTGCCACTTCCGGATTGAATCCGTTGTATTTGAATACTGTCAAAGGACGGTCGGCTGTCAATGAAATCCTTGTTTCAGGGAGTTTAGCCCCGAACAATTGTTTCTTGCTGATGTTGTAAGCCAACTGAACATTTTGAATCCTGAAGAACGATCCGTCTTCCACAAAATAGTCGCTCATCTTTTGGTTCCATCCCCTTCTCAATCCTGATGATGAAGGATATTTATTTGATGTACCATCCCCATGCCAACGGTTTAAGGCAAGGTCTGCATCCATGTTTCCGTCTGCTGTCCAGATGATCTCACCACGTTTGCGGTTAAGGATCTTATTTCCGCTTTGTCCCAGCATATTGGCCGTGAATTCAAAGTTTTTATAGGTTAGCCCTAAATTTAACCCATACATGAATGTTGGAAAATAGGAACCTAAAACAACACGGTCGCTGTCGTCAATTTTTCCATCGCCGTTTTGATCTTTGTATTTGAAATCACCCGGAACCAATCCGTTTGCTACTGCAACAGGATCAGCTGTGATCTCTGCCTGGTTCTGATAGACACCGACTACCTGTCGGCCATAGAATGCAAGAAGCGGTTGCCCAACAATTGAGCGTTGGCGGAATTCGGCACTGCCACCGTCGATATAAGGTTGTCCGTAAAGGTCGCGAACCTGATTCTTAAGGGTCGAAATATTTGCCCCAATACTGTATTTCAAGTCTTTCGTGAGGTCACCATTCCAGTTCGCTACCATTTCAAAGCCAGAGTTCCTGATCACGCCAACATTTTTGAGCACACTTCCCCCGATTGCAGGTATCGTAACATAAATGGCAGCATTCTTGGTATCACGGATAAAATAATCCGCATCAATCGAGAGTTTGTTTTTCAACAACTTGGCTGTAAGGCCAACATTGGTTTCCTCTGTAACCTCCCATTTTAACGATGAAAAAGTACTTGAAGTGTTTGTACCTGACACAAGCACACCGTTAATGGCGGTCTTCACAACACTTGTTGTAGTTGCCCCATCACTTGCCTGAATATTGTCGTTTCCGAGTTGTCCCCAGCTTGCACGCAATTTCAAAAAGTTAATGACCGTGTTGTCTTTCAGGAAACCCTCTTCCGAGGCCACCCATCCTGCACCAACAGTTGGAAAGTAACCCCATTTCTGCTGGTATTTGGAGCTTCCGTCAGCCCTCATCGTGGCATACAACAAATATTTGTCGCTGTAATTGTACGACAACCTTCCAAAGTAGGATACACCATATTGCCTGGATCCCGAATCATGAACATCGGTAGCCGGAATAGAATTGGCCTGATCGATGTACCACGATTGCTCCTTATCGGTTGGATAGTTCAAGCCCCTGGCACTTAACTGGTTGTACGATTCATCCCTGAATGAACTTCCCAACATTAAAACAACGCCGTGTTTTCCAAATTTATCATTGTAAGTCAATACATTGTCCCAAACCTTGTCGGTAAAGACTGACATGTTCCTTGTAATCGCAGCATCGGCCCTTTGAAAACTGTTGCCGATAAAATAAGGAAGGTTGATAATCCGTTCATCAAGTGAAGTAAAGGCTTGATTATAGGTTGTTTTAAACGATAATTTTTCAGGAACTACGTCCAGTTTGACATAGAAATTGGTCAGGTTTTTCTTGACTTTAAGACGGTTGATGTTGTACTTAAGTGTCGGGAACGGATTTTGACCGCTCCGGTAACCAAGGTCCTGGGCATTTGCAAACTTATCGGGCCATGCGTTCACATTCGATGGATCATATATTGGTAAAATAGGAACAGCAAAATAAGCCTGGCTCCATGCGCCTGCCTCTTCCCCAAATTTCACAGCGTTGCTGGAAATCATGTTTCCACCGATGGTCATCCAATCGGTTGCCTTGAAATCAATTTTGGACCTTAGGTTGAAACGCTCATAATTGTTTTTCATGTCCAGGATTCCGTCCTGTCCAAAATAGTTTGCACCCAGTGAATAGGTTGCTTTCTGGTTTCCACCGGTCACAGTTAAGCTGTGGTTCTGAATCGTTGCCGGGCGGAGGATTTCTTTGTACCAATCGGTATTCACATCCGGAACATTTGGATTGATCCTGCTACGGCCATAACGTTGCATGGCGTTCAAGATAAAACCTGCATCAGGTACGGAACCTGATTCCTGGGCCATTGTCGCAAATTGTTCAGCATTGGCCATTTTCAAAACGTTCTGGGCAACCTGAAATCCATAGTAGCCGTCGTAGGTGATTTCTGTTTTTTGGTTGAGGGTTCCAGACTTGGTTTCGATCAATACTACACCATTTGCTGCCCTGACACCATAGATGGCCGAAGCAGAAGCATCCTTTAATACGGATATCGACGCAATTTCGGATGGGTTAAGAAAATCGATATTGTCAAAGAACATCCCATCAACGACATACAAAGGGGCTTCATTGTTGTTCCCCGGATACGACCCAACACCACGCACCCTGATTGTCGGTGAATTTCCCGGTCCACCGTTGCTGACGACCTGAAGTCCGGCTACCTTACCTTGCAAAGCCTGCATGGCCTGACCTGATGGGGTCTTTACAAGGTCTGCCGATTTGACGGTCGTAATGGAAGAAGTAAGGTCTTTGACCTTTTGTGTCCCATAGCCAACTACAACAACTTCGTCAACCAATTCGGTTGACTCAAGTAGCTGGACATTAATGGAGGTCCGATTGTTGACGGCAACCTCCTGAGTTGTGAAACCAATAAAGCTGAATACAAGTGTCGCCTGATTCGTTGCCTGAATGGTATATCCACCACCAATGTCGGTTATCACACCGCGGGTTGTGCCTTTTACAGCAACCGATACGCCGGGTAAACCATTCCCGGTATTATCAGTAACTTTTCCTGAAATGGTTGATGCCTGCTGGGCATTCAGGAAAGTGGCCGATAAAAATAGAAACAACAGAAAAATTAGTTTTCTCATACGTTAAATTTTATAAAGTTGACGGCGAATTTAGTTGCCGCTCAACCAGATTAAAAGAAAAGAGGTACACTTCTGTCACTCCAAGGATTTTCGGTGGAAAATTTACCTCACGATTACCACATCAGTATAAAGTAATATATTGTAATAAATTGGAATATATAGAAATACACAATCCATTAAGGGATAATTATTATTTATGGAACAGGGACTAAAACCTTAGTAGAGTGCTATTTTTTTTATAAATTGCGGAATTATTGGCAGAATTGATCCGTCAATGGTAATTTCCGGGAAGGAAGCAATTCTTAAATAAGCATAGAATAGGTTAAATTATCGTTATTTTTCAAAATGAAGCTCAACAGAATATATTTCCAGCAAATTGGTAAAAGGAAGTTGCACTGTTCAGTACTTATTTTTTCTGTGCTTTTCCTTATCGTTCCTGATGTGTTTGCCCTGGATTATGAAAACCCTGTCGTAAAAAATTTCTCAAAATCGGATTATCTGGCCGATAACCAAAACTGGTCGGTTACAAGTGATTCGGCAGGGAATGTCTTCTTTGCCAACAATAAGGGGTTGCTCGAATTTGATGGTGTTACCTGGAAGTTGTACCCAATCCCAAATGGAAACATAATACGCTGTGTATCAATTGGAAAGAACGGAAGGGTTTACACGAGCGGTTACCGTGAACTTGGATATTGGGAGCGAAATACGACCGGTACCCTGAATTATATTTCCTTAACACCTTTTGCTGAGAAATACTTTATTCCCAATGTCGAATTCTGGGATATCATCCCAATGGGTGACAAAGTATATTTCCACTCTTTTATGCAGGTTTTAGTTTGGGATGGCGTCCAAATCAGCCCAATTCAGTTGCCATCCTTCTCAAATTCAATGTTTCGTATTGATGATCAAATCGTCACCGATTTTTCAGATGGCTTATATTCAATTGAAAATGAACTATTGAAGCCGTTTATTATAGGATCGTTTTTCAGGAATAAGCAAATCAGGTTCCTGTTTCAGGACAAAAATAGAAAGTTGATTATTGGAACTGCGTCGGAGGGAATCTATGTTTATGATGGACGATCATTTGAAATTCTAAATCCGGAATGGAACGATTATTTTATTAAAAACAAAGTGAACAGGGCTTCACTTTCCACTAATGGCCTGTTAATCATAGGGACAATTCTTGATGGAATCATTGCTTTTGATAAGACCGGGAAAATGGTATTTAAACTGAATTCCCAAAATGGATTACAGAACAATACAGTACTTGGTATTGCGATCGACAGGAACCAGAATATCTGGCAGGCACTCGACCGGGGTATTGATTTTATCACCTTTCGTCAGGAGAGTTCCTATGACTTGCACCCGGTACGGGATGTTGGTGCGGTATATTCGGCTGTTATTTTTAAAGACAAGTTCTATCTGGGAACCAATCAGGGTCTGTATTGTAAAAAGGTAGGAGATTCGGACCTAAATTTTGCTCTGGTACCGCTATCGCAAGGGCAGGTCTGGAATTGCAGGGTCATCAACAACACCTTGTTCATAGGCCACAACAATGGAACCTATATTGTTACAGATCAGGGATTAAAAAAAATATCCGAAATAAGTGGTGCTTTTGCCTTAACCCCGGATCCCAGGATGCCAGGCTTTCTTCTGCAATCTACCTATTCCAATATTGTTTCACTTGATTTTACCGGAGTGGAGCCACATTGGTTCAGAAACCTTGATAGTTTCAATGACCTGATCCAATACATTGAAGCGGATCTTCATGGAAATATCTGGGCCGGACATATGCACAGGGGTATTTTCAGGTTGAAACTTTCGGACAACAGGGATAAGGTTATTAAATCGGTCTATTATGGGCAGGATTCCCCATTTAAGAAGGATTACGGGATACATCCGTTTAAGGTTGAAGACCGGATGGTCTTTACAACCGGGGTCAAATTGTTTACCTATGATGAACTCAAGGATTCGATCGTAGAATACAATGACTTAAACAAGATGTTGGGTAAATATTCAAAAGCCCATCGGATTTTTGCCGCACCCAATCATCATTACTGGTTGGTTTCGAATGAATCAATCGCTTTATTCCGAATCAGCGATATGGAGTCGGAATTGATCAAGGTTTATCCTAATGCGTTGTTTAACAATCAGATAATCGAAAATTTTGAAAATATCGTCCTTTTGACCGAACTTACAGCCATTCTTTGTCTTGAAAATGGGTATGCCCTTTTGAATGCAGGCGAACCAGAACGCATTTCCTTAATCAAAGAAAAGAGCCTTGTATTAAAGGAGTTTATAACAACAAGTGGGCGAGGAAGCAACGATACCCTGGCTCCCCAAAAATCCACTTATGTGATCAACTATTCACGGAACAATGCCCAATTGAAATTTTCGTTTCCTTATTTTACAACAGATAAGATTACCTTTCAGGCCTATCTCGAAGGGATCGACCTGAATTGGCGTGTACCTGTTCCTGTACCGGTTTTTAAATTTGAACGGCTCCCTTCGGGTAGTTTTACCTTACTTGTAAAAGCCTCAGATCCCTGGGGATCAGAGAGTAAAACCATAGAAATTAAATTGGTGGTCCTGCAACCCTGGTATTTTACAACCGTGGCAAAACTAGGATATATTTTACTTATTATCCTGTTACTTATCTTGTTCCGTCAAATAATAATTAAAGAAACGCGCCGAAAAGAGGTTAGGAAAAGGGAAGAGAAGGAACAGGAGCTGATCCGTTTAAGAAATGAAAAACTTCAGGATGAGATCTCCTTCAAGAGTCAGGAACTGGCAAATTCGACGATGTCGATCATTAAAAAGAATGAATTTCTGCTCGACTTGAAACGTATCCTGAAGATTCAAAAAGGGCAGCTCGAATCACGCTTTCCCGACAAATATTATCAACAGATCGTCACAAAAATCGATGACAACATTTCAAACCATGACGATTGGAAAACTTTCGATACAAATTTTGAAAGGGCCCACGAACAATTCATCAAAAAACTTAAAGCTGAATATCCGAAACTGACCCCCAGTGATCTGAGGTTGTGCGCCTATCTGAGGATGAACCTCTCTTCAAAAGAGATCGCACCGCTTTTGGGCATCTCGGTACGTGGTGTTGAAAATCACCGGTACCGTTTGCGCAAAAAAATGGATCTTGATATTGATGTGAACCTTTCAGAGGTCATGATGAATCTGAACTGATGGGTTATTAATATGAACAAATCTATGTAAATTTAAAGTTCAACTTTAAATTTACATAGATTTGTTTGTTCATGTGCTGTTTCCCAATTTCATAGTAAGGTTAATCGGGCTTTATAAAATCTTTATACTCCCCAATCATATCCTTACAAAACCCTTATAAGTTCCATTGCATATTTGTATCGGTTTAAAATGATACGATATGAACGCGACAATTTTACTGACAACAACACAAACCATCGAGGTGAATAACCCGACAGGTTATATCACCGGAGCGATCATCGCTCTTTTTATCCTTGGCTACCTTCTTTATTCACTTGTAAAACCTGAAAAATTTTAGGACATGACAGCACAGGATGTAATTCAGGTGATTTTGTATTTTGCCTTGCTCATTGGACTTACTCCTGTATTGGGCAATTACATGAGCCAGGTATTTAATGGTGAAAGGCATTTCATGCTGCCGATTTTCGGTTGGCTTGAAAGGCTGATTTACAAGTTTATAGGTGTTAATCCTTATGAGGAAATGAACTGGAAGTCCTTTGCCAGGGGTTTGCTTCTGTTCAACCTGATTGGATTTGTATTTCTGTTCATCATCCAACTCACTCAGGGTTATTTGCCAATGAATCCGGGACACCTGCCAAATGTTTTGTGGCATTCGGCATTCAATACTTCCGTAAGTTTTGTTACCAATACCAATTGGCAGGGATACGCCGGAGAAACAACGCTAAGTTACTTCGTACAAATGGTTGGGCTTACAGTTCAAAACTTTGTAAGTGCGGCAACCGGGATAGCCGTTTTATTGGCAATTATAAGGGGCTTTTCACGCAAAACCACTGATCAATTGGGCAATTTTTGGACAGACTTAACCCGCTCAACTTTGTATGTGCTTTTACCATTGTCGATAGTATTTGCCATTGTATTGGTCAGTCAGGGTGTTGTCCAAAACTTCAAAACTTATGAAACAGTTCAAACCTTACAAGGGGCACAACAAATTATCCCAATGGGCCCGGCAGCATCACAAATTGCAATTAAACAAATCGGAACAAACGGTGGGGGCTTTTTCAATGCAAACAGTGCCCATCCATTCGAAAACCCAACGCCATTGAGCAATTTCCTCGAGATGTTGTTCATTTTGCTTATTCCTGCAGCTTTAACTTATACTTATGGCAAAATGGTTGGTTCAACCCGCCATGGCTGGACGATCTTTTCGGTGATGATGATCCTACTGGTTACGGGATTAAGCATTTCACTTTATGCCGAATATTCGACCAATCCTGTTTTCGGAAATTTGCCACTTATGGAGGGAAAGGAAACCCGTTTCGGAATTACAAACAGTGTCTTGTGGTCAACATTCACATCTGCAGCTTCAAATGGTTCTGTAAATACAATGCTTGACAGTTTATCTCCTTTGGCAGGAATGGTTGCAATGATCAACCTCATGTTGGGCGAAATTATTTTTGGGGGTGTCGGTGCCGGAATGTATGGGATGGTGATATTCATCATCCTTACTGTATTTATTGCCGGACTAATGGTCGGACGGACACCCGAATACCTTGGTAAAAAAATAGAAGCTTTCGAGGTACAAATGGCCATCATCGCCATTCTTGCACCAAGTTTTGTCATTCTCCTTTTCACGGCCTGGGCCTCGGTTAGCAGTGCCGGACTTTCGGGTCTTAACAATTCAGGTGCGCACGGTTTTTCCGAAATTCTATACGCATACAGTTCGGCTGCTGGAAACAATGGCAGTGCGTTTGCCGGATTGAATGCCAATACTGTTTTTTATAACATAACATTGGGATTGGGCATGTTGATTGGTCGTTTTGGCGTTATCCTTCCAGTGCTGGCAATAGCTGGCAACATAGCAAAAAAGAAAATCACACCACCTTCAGCAGGTACTTTCCGCACCGACAATTGGTTGTTCATTGGCTTGTTAATTGCTGTCATTCTGATAGTTGGCGGATTGACATTTTTCCCTGCCTTGTCTCTGGGTCCAATCATTGAGCATTTAATAATGACAAATTAATAGTAATGACTACAAAACAAAATACAAGCCTATTCAATAAAAAGATATTGATTCAGGCTGCCAAAGAGAGTGTAACGAAGCTGAATCCTTCATTGCTGATTAAAAACCCTGTTATATTTATCGTGGCAATTGGATCATTCCTTACTTCAATTGTTGTGATTGAAGGAATTTATGAGGGAAGTTATTCATCATTTAACCTTCAGATCGCTGTTTGGCTTTGGTTTACGGTATTGTTTGCCAATTTTTCGGAAGCCATTGCGGAAGGCCGGGGAAAAGCACAAGCCGAAAGCCTCAGAAATAACCGGACGCAGACGAAAGCCCGAAAAATAGAGGGCAAAAAAGAGGTTTCCACTTTTGCTACCGAATTAAAAAAGGGTGACATTGTTGTATGCGAATCAGGAGACATAATCCCATCCGATGGTGAAGTCATTGAAGGGATCGCAAGCGTTGACGAATCTGCAATTACAGGCGAATCAGCCCCAGTGATCCGTGAAAGCGGCGGTGACCGTTCGGCAGTTACGGGAGGCACAAAAGTAATCAGTGACCGTATCTTAATCAGGATCACTTCCGAACAAGGCAATACATTTATCGACCGTATGATCGCCTTAGTTGAAGGTGCAAAACGGCAGAAAACACCCAATGAAATCGCTTTATCGATCTTGCTTTCAGGCCTATCCATCATTTTCCTTTTGGCAGTGGCAACTCTTCCGGCATTTTTCGCCTACAGCCTTTCAGCTTCGGGTTTGCCAATGTCGCAAAACCTGACCATTCCTGTATTAATTGCTTTACTGGTGTGTTTAATTCCTACTACAATTGGCGGTTTGCTGAGTGCAATCGGGATAAGTGGCATGGACCGACTATTACAAAGGAATGTGATCGCAACAAGTGGCCGTGCCATCGAGGCTGCAGGGGACGTGGATGTTCTTTTGCTCGACAAGACCGGAACGATCACCCTTGGAAACCGCATGGCGACTGATTTTATCCCTGCAGAAGGGGTTATTGCTGCAGAACTTGCGAACATTGCCCAGCTTTCATCCTTATCGGACGAAACACCTGAAGGCCGATCCATTGTTATTCTTGCCAAAGAAAAATTCAATATTCGCGGTCGGGAAGTCCATCGACTCAATGCAACATTTATTCCTTTTACAGCTCAATCGCGAATGAGTGGTGTTGATTTTAAATCCGAGGATGGAAGATCCCATCAAATCCGCAAGGGTTCATCTGAGGCCATTCGAACATTCGTCCAAAACAACAATGGTTTCTTCCCTCAAAAAGTTCAGGATACTGTTTCTGAACTGGCTCGGTTAGGTGCTACTCCCCTGGTGGTTGCAGAAGACAATAGGGTATTAGGGGTAATTCACCTGAAAGACATCGTAAAAGGTGGGATAAAACAACGTTTTGCAGAACTTCGTAAAATGGGCATTAAAACTGTTATGATTACAGGTGACAACTCATTGACTGCTGCTGCAATTGCTGCCGAGGCGGGAGTTGACGACTTTATGGCAGAAGCAACACCTGAAGATAAATTGCACCGGATCCGTAAGGAACAGGCAAACGGACATCTTGTTGGTATGATTGGCGATGGTACAAATGATGCTCCTGCACTTGCGCAGGCTGATATTGGCATTGCGATGAATTCTGGTACCCAGGCAGCTCGTGAGGCAGGCAATATGGTTGACCTGGACAGCAACCCAACCAAATTAATTGAAGTGGTGGAAGTTGGCAAACAATTGCTGATGACCCGTGGTGCGCTCACGACTTTCAGCATTGCCAACGATGTTGCCAAGTACTTTGCCATTATTCCTGCAATTGCAATTTCTCTGTATTCCGGCAAAACAGGTATTGGGCCACTTTCTGCATTAAATGTGATGAACCTTGGTTCACCCCAAAGTGCAATCCTGAGCGCCGTCATATTCAATGCGATTATTATTATTCTTCTGGTTCCTTTGGCATTAAGGGGTGTTCGGTATCGTCCTGTTTCTGCGAATGCTGCTTTAACCAGAAATCTTTTAATCTTTGGATTAGGTGGCCTGATTGCACCTTTTATAGGCATTAAGCTTATTGACATTATCATTAATTTGACGATTTAGAGATGGAACAATGCGAAAATTAACGCACTAAATAATTATCCTCAAATTGAATTTTTCATTTTCAAATCTTCAAATTACCACATTTTCAAATTTTCTTATTATGAAAACGCTCATCATTTCCTTAAAGATATTCCTGTTCTTTACTGTATTAACTGGTATTTTATATCCATTATTGGTTACCGGAATTACTCAGCTCTCATTTCCTGCAAAAGCAAACGGCAGTCTGATAATGAAAGACAACAAAACAATTGGAAGCGAACTTATCGGTCAGCAATTTGATTCAACCATCTATTTCTCTTCCCGCCCTTCGGCTATTTCATATAATCCTCTGCCTTCGGGAGGTTCAAATTATGGATTAACCAACCCGAAGTTAAAAGCACTTGTTGCTGAATGTAAAAAACAATTTATTGATTTTAATGGGCTCGACAGCCTTACTGTTATTCCTTCCGAAATGGTTTTTGCTTCGGCTAGCGGCCTGGATCCCCATATATCGCTGAATGCCGCTCTGTTGCAGGTGGAGCGCATAATCAAAAGCAGGCAATTTAATGAAGACAAAAAACAACGTCTTTTACAAGCAATTGCATTACTTACTGAAGCGCCCCAATTTTCGATTCTGGGTGAGCAAAGAATTAATGTATTATTGCTAAATTTGAAACTGAATGAATTAGAATAAAATTATAAACACATGAAATTATCAATTCGCTCAAAATTCTCTACCGGGATGGTTTTTTTAACAATCATTTTGGTGCTGTCTATCTATTCTGCCTATTACATGAATAAAGTATCGAATGAAACCGGAACCATTCTTAAAGAGAACTATTTATCAGTGGTCTATGCACGTGATATTGCAGAAGGGTTAACAAAAGTGAACCAGGAAATTACCAGAAGTTTAATAATGAACGTTAATGCCGACACACTAATTCTTAAAAATGAACTTCAAATTGTAGGCAAATCATTTCAGTCTGAGAAAAATAACATTACAGAACCTGGCGAAGATAAATTGGTTGCTGGAATTGAAACTGGTTTAAAAGATTATACCGACTCGGTCTCGAAATATTTGGAATCACCTCATCAGGTTACGCGGGTTCTCCACTTGCAAAAAAAGTTTGGTGCATTGTACCAACAGTTAATGCAATTGTCACAAATGAACGGGAACGCGATTGAAGTAAAGACAGACAACACCAAGATTTCTACGCAGGATGCACTGACACAGATGTCAATAATTGCGACTTTGTGTTTTATTATTGCCCTATTCTATTCGTATAGTTTCTCTTCCTACTCCAATGAACGGTTTACCCAATTATACAATGGTATAAGAAAATTCGGTTTCGGGAACTATAGTCACAGGCTTGATTTTGATGGGACAGATAAGTTTTACGAAATTTCATTGGTCCTTAACAAAATGGCTGAGAAATTAAGTGATAATGAGAAGAAAATGGCTTTAAATTTATCACCTGATGCGGGAAAGACCGGGACAATAAGTGAGATCCAGGAATTGAAAAGTATTTTAACCCAGATCAAAAATATAGAACTTGAAGTTGATGCATTGATTATAAGGGCAGAAGATAAATTGTAAGGATATGGATATTTCCGATGAGCGTCATGATCCCGATGAACTTTTAGCCTCGATTATTCAGGAAGAAGCAAAGAGCAAAAGGGGCAAACTGAAAATATTTTTCGGTATGTGTGCTGGTGTGGGCAAAACCTATACCATGCTGCAAACCGCTCATGCCGAGAAATTAAAAGGCAGTGAAATTATCATTGGATATGTTGAAACACACAATCGCAAGGAAACCGCGGAATTGGTCGAAGGATTTGAGTTGATTCCGCGAAAAACCTACGATTACAAATCTACTCCCGTTCAGGAAATGGATTTGGATGCCATTATCTACCGAAAACCTCAGATTGTTCTTGTCGATGAACTGGCACACACCAATGCCCCTGGCAGCCGTCATACCAAGCGGTATCAGGATGTCCAGGAAATACTCGACAACGGGATCAATGTTTACACAACCCTTAATGTTCAGCACCTTGAAAGCCGTTCAGAAACGGTTGCGCAAATTACGGGCATTGTAGTTCGTGAAACGTTGCCCGACGAAATCTTTGAAAATGCCGATGAGGTTGAAGTCGTTGACCTTACTCCTGACGAGCTATTAGTAAGGCTTTCAGAAGGCAAAGTTTACAATCCGGAACGTTCCCGGGAGGCCATAGAGAATTTTTTCCGGAAAGGGAATATTACCGCTTTGCGCGAAATGTCATTGCGTATTGTTGCAGACCGTGTTGACAAGCAACTTCACGATTACATGCAACACAAGCGGATCCGTGGCCCGTGGAAATCGGGATTTCATCTTTTAGTAGCTATTGATTATTCTCAGCAATCAACTCGATCCCTGCGTTGGGCAAAGAACCTGTCGTATTCAATGGGATCAAACATCCAGGCAGTTTACATCGAAACCGGTCACCAGCTGACGCCCAAAGAACGGGAACAACTCGACAAAAACATCAACCTTGCCAAACATCTTGGAATTAAGTTTCGGATAATTACAAATTTCGATATTGTTAAGGCAATTGTCGATTTTGCCAATAAAGAGAATGTAACCCATATCATTATTGGGAAACCCCGTGTCAGGAATATGCTGACAATGTTTAGCTGGGGCAACTTTGTAAACCGGTTGATCAGGTTTAGTGGAAACATTGATGTCTATATTCTTGGTTCAGATAGTCAGTCAAAAGACAATTATAAGGAGAAGTTCTCCGTTCCATCATTTACCTCCAATCTTACCCAATATTTCATAATTTCCCTTTTTGTGGCTTTCACTTCACTTGTAAGTTATCTTGCAAAAGATTTTGTTGGCTATCAGGTGGTGTCGTTTGTACTGTTGTTTGTGGTTTCTATTCTCGCCCTATTTTACGGAACAGGCCCTATTTTATTGGCTGCTACCCTTAGTGCCCTTATATGGAATTATTTTTTCATTCCTCCCCAATTCACCTTCCATATTGAAAAACCGGAGGATGTGTTGATGCTGATTATGTTTTTTATCATTGCCTTGCTCAATGGTATATTGACATCAAGGGTTCGTCGCCAGGAGAATAAAATCAGGATCAGGGAAGAACGTACCCATGCACTTTATCAGCTTACGCGCGAATTGACATTGGCTACGGGCATCGATGATGTTTCTAAAATAGCTGTTCGTACGATCCTAAAATATTTCAATCTGGAGTGTGCTATCATCCTTAAAAACGAACGTAATCTTCTGGATAACCAGATTCAGAACGAATCAAAGATACAACTATCAGAAAATGAATTAAGTACAGTTGAATGGGTTTTCAAGCATTCATCAAAAGCAGGAAAATACACCGACACTTTACCCTCTACCGATTACACATTTTATCCATTAACCGGGAATACTGATAATATTGGCGTCATAGCAGTGAAACACAAAATTATATTTACACAGGGAGAAAACGAATTCTGGGAGGCATTTCTCTCTCAAATATCCGGTAAATATGAACGTGAATTTTTGCGGAATACCGCCAGAAAGGCTTTTGTCTTGAACGAATCGGACAAACTCTACAAAACCCTTTTCAATTCCATTTCCCATGAATTGCGCATTCCCGTCGCGACAATTATGGGAGCCTCCGACACACTTTTAAGTCAGAGTTATCCTGAAGAGACCAAGATTAAATTGTACTCCGAGATCAATACAGCCTCTGTTCGTCTCAATCGGTTGATCGAAAACTTGCTGAATATGTCCCGTCTCGAATCGGGTAGAATAACACCAAGACTGGATTGGTGCGATGTCCATGACCTGGCAAATAAAGTAACCGATAACCTGAAACAGGAATTATTGCCGTTCAAGCTATTTACTGTAATTCCTGTTGATATGCCATTGGTAAATATTGATTTTGGGTTGATCGAACAAGTCTTACACAACCTTATCCTCAATGCGACCCAACACTCACCTATTGGTAGTAGTATAAGGCTCAAGTTGTTTTATGACAATGGATTTTTTACAATTCAGGTTATGGACAGGGGGGCTGGTTTTCCCGAATCAGAACTATCTTCGGTTTTTAATAAGTTCTATCGCGGAAAGGATGCAAAAGCAGGTGGCACAGGGTTAGGTTTGTCCATCGTGAAAGGATTTGTTGAAGCCCACCAGGGCAAGGTGACAGCTGGGAATCGCCAGAATGGGGGAGCCTTATTTACAGTTAAAATCCCAGTTAAAATCTCAGATATCAACCAATTCAGTAAACAATTTGATTAAATGACAAACGAAGGATCCATATTGATTGTTGATGATGAAGTACAAATACGTAGGCTGCTCGAAATAACCCTTTCGGCAAATGGGTACAAAATTTCCGAAGCCTCAACGGGCAAAGATGGATTGCTTTTGGCAGCATCCTTGAATCCCGTTTTGATCATTCTCGATTTGGGTTTACCTGATTCAGATGGTCTTGAAATTCTCAAAAAACTACGTGAATGGTATCAGAAACCTGTCATAATCCTGTCGGTTCGCAATTCGGAAGATGATATAGTGAAAGCCCTCGACTATGGGGCGAACGATTACCTTACCAAACCCTTTCGTACTGGCGAATTATTGGCACGAATCCGGGTTGCCATCCGGCAAAGTCAGGTTATTCAGGATAAACCAACTTTGGAATTTGGCTCATTGTCCATTGATTTGGCCAACCATACAGCACGTAAGAACAATGAATTGATCAAACTCACTTCTACCGAGTTTTCACTTCTGGCGTTGTTGGCCAAAAACGAGGGAAGAGTACTTACCCACCAATATATTTTAAAAGAAGTCTGGGGTATGGGATATGTTGAGCAGACCCAATACTTAAGGGTATTCATTGCCCAGTTGCGCAAAAAGGTGGAGGATGACCCCGCAAAACCAAAATTGCTCAACACAGAATCGGGAATCGGTTATCGGTTTGGAAGTTAGCTACTATTTGCAAATAGATCCCAGATATCTTCCAATGAAGTGATATTTTCAACATTGACGAGCCAACTGTCCTATTTTCCCTAAAATTAAGTACACTCCGAAAAGATAAAAACAAGAAAGGCCACTAAAGCTCTAAGCCACCAAGATTTCACAAAGAATTCAATATCTACACTATATCCTTAGTGAATCCTTTGTGTCTTTGTGTCTTTCCCGAAAGTCGGGACAAGTTGTGGCAGAAGTAGGAATTTCGGAATGGATTCAAAATTCCATTTATTTTTGGTATTTTTCGGCTGATCAAACTTTCAATAATGAACAAACTATTTTTTATTTTAATGGTTGCCATATCCCTGTCAATCAGGATATCAGCCGATAGCCAGGTTCCTGTAAAACAAAGCTTCACGATTGGTGAAAACACCTTTTTATTGAACGGCAAACCATTTGTCGTCAGGGCGGGCGAACTGCACTATCCAAGGATCCCACGCGAATATTGGGAACACCGCATCCAGATGTGTAAAGCGATGGGGATGAATACGATCTGCATCTATCTCTTTTGGAATTACCACGAACAGCAACAAGGCAAATACGATTTTACGGGTCAGGCCGATGTGGCTGAGTTTGTGCGGTTGATCCAGAAAAACGGGATGTATTGCATTGTCCGTCCCGGGCCTTACGTTTGTGCCGAATGGGACATGGGAGGGCTTCCCTGGTGGTTGCTCAAAAAACCTGATCTGGCTGTCCGTAACCGTAATGATCCATTCTTTATGGAGAATGCGAAGAAATTCATTGCTGAAGCGGGTAAACAACTGTCATCATTCCAGTTACAAAACGGTGGGAATATCCTGATGGTTCAGGTTGAAAACGAATATGGCGTTTGGGGTAAGGATCAGAAATACATGGAGGAAATCCGCGACTCTGTCCGCTCTTCCGGTTTCGATAAAGTGCAGCTTTTCCGTTGCGACTGGAGCTCCAATTTCAACAACTACAATGTTGACGGCGTTTTCAGTACTTTAAATTTTGGGGCCGGTTCCAATATTGAGGAACAATTTAAACTTTATTCCAAACTCAACCCAACTTCCCCCAAAATGTGCAGCGAGTATTGGACAGGATGGTTCGACTATTTTGGCCGTCCACACGAAACCCGGTCGGTGAGCAGTTTTATAGGAAGCCTCAAGGATATGATGGACAGAAAAATATCTTTCAGCCTCTACATGGCGCACGGCGGCACCACATTTGGGCAATGGGGCGGTGCAAATTCCCCGCCTTATAAAGGCAATGTGGCCTCGTACGATTACAACGCACCCATCAGCGAAGCAGGTCTGCCAACCGATAAGTTTTATGCTGTCAGGGACCTTCTGAAAAACTATCTCAATGAGGGTGAGACAGTTCCTGATGTTCCATTGGCAAAACCTACGATGCTGATCCCCGAATTTGAAATGACCGAAACCGCCAACCTTTTTGAGAACCTGCCAAAACCAAATGTAACTGAAGATATCAAACCGATGGAAATGTTCAACCAGGGGTGGGGTTCCATTTTATACCGTACCAAAATCAAACCAACAGCGGGCAACAGCCAGTTGGTAATGACCGATTTGCACGATTGGGCAATGGTTTTTGTGAACGGAAAACTGATTGGTAAGGCAGACAGACGGTTAGCCGAGAATTCGGTTAAGCTCCCGGCCATTGAAAAAGAGTCGCAGCTTGATATTTTGGTGGATGCAACCGGGCGTGTTAATTATGACAAAACAATCATTGACCGCAAGGGGATTACCCAAAAAGTGGAAGTAGTTTCAGATAAAGGGAAAACAACCCTACAAAACTGGGAGGTTTACAATTTTCCGGTCGATTACAATTTCCAGAAATCCTTGAAATTTAAAACAGGAAAAGCCAATGGCCCTACCTGGCACCGCGGCTCTTTTTCGCTTGAAAAAACAGGCGATGGAAATATCGACATGGAAGGCTACGGCAGGGGGATGGTTTGGGTTAATGGGTACAACATTGGACGTTACTGGAAGATCGGTCCTCAGCAAACACTTTACATGCCAGGATGCTGGCTCCGTAAAGGGAAGAACGAAATCATCGTACTTGACCTTGAAGGGTCTCCTTCCACAAAAATCAGAGGTGTGGCAAATCCTATCCTTGATAAGATATTCAAGGATGAATCTTTGGTCCATCGAAAAGCTGGTGAAACCCTGGATTTGACGAATGAAAAACCTGTCAGTTCAGGTGCGTTTACATCTGGTCATGGCTGGAAGACTATCGTTTTTAACCAATCTGTAGAAGCCCGTTACATCTGCTTAAATGCACTTAGTCCGCAAAAATCAGGTGACCGGTTCGCTACTCTTGCCGAGATTGAAATAACAGGTGTTGATGGGAATTCATTGTCCCGCTCTAAATGGAAATTGCGCTATGCCGATAGTGAGGAAGTTGCATCCGAAAACAATTCTGCCGACCGCGTTTACGACAATCAGGAATCGACCTTCTGGCATACCGATTATTCCTCTTCCAAGCCGGGCTATCCGCACCAGCTTGTGATTGACCTTGGAGAAACTGTGAAGATCAAGGGATTCAGGTGCCTGACCAGAACGGATCAATCAGACAATGGGATGATAAAAGATTACCAGTTCTTTGCGAAGAAGGAGGGGTTTAAATTCTAAAACCTGTTATTGATCTCAAACCTGTCAGCGTACGAAGTACCTGACAGCGTTTGATTATGAACATGTAAATAATTAAATATCTGAACTATGGGACGTCAATTGGCTATATTTCTGTTTATAATCGTCGGATTGGGGTTATGGATAGTCAGATCTACGCTGTTAAGCGATACTTCAACTGTCGTGTCAAGTGAATTTCCACTCGACACGACGGTTCATTTTAAAAGTGTTAAGAATCTGGCAAATGGCCTTTCTTTTGTAATACCCGAAACATTTAGTGAGAAAATTGAGCCGATCGGACAAGGTGATAGTTCTGTTTATTTTTCAAAGCAAAAGGATGCCAGGTTGATCTGTTTTGTAGAAGACAGTATTTCACAAAAAGACAGTACCAAAAATCCGCTTGCAAGCTATTTTGACCTGGTCGGGACCGGACAACATTCTTTGGTAAAGAATTGTAAGACAACCAAGACACAGGTTTTGTATGAAAAAAACGGAGCAAGCTTTAGCGGAAACTTTTCGCTGATCGGACAAATAGGTGACCAACAGTTTGTCTGGAGGACCCTTTTATCGGATGTCCCGGTCGGCGGAAACCCTACATTTAAAAATATGATGTTTGTTTACCCAATTGCCATGAAAGATTATTATCAACCAATTGGGGTCGCCCTTGCCCAAAAATTTGGAGAGACAGCAAAATGAGGTTTTCCTTTAAAATAAGGTAATAAGGTTTTGGTGGTATACTTCTCTGGTTACTAAGGTTGAAGTCTGAAAATAAGGTTTTAAGATCGACTAAAAATTTGTATTTAGTTGAATTACAATATTATACAAGACGTAAATAGTCGCCTGGCAAGGACAAACAATCTTTTGATTGCAGTGTCCTGGTGACTCTTCACCACATCAACAGTCACCTGAACACTAACTCAAAAAACAGATAGCTATTGTATGTTTTAGTAAAGGCAAAATGTTATGTGAAAACCCTGAAGGGGTTAAATCTGAATAACCCTGGGTAAGCGGTCCAGAACTTAAACCTTGTCAATACTCAAAAGATCTTTGGACCGCGCAACCCAGGGAAAGAATGTCGCACGAAAACTGTCCGCGATCGAATGACTGACAGAAAGCAAATGTTCTAATCGGACGGAGATGATAACTCCTTAAAAATTAATGATTAAGAAGTATGGGTAACAATTAGCGGCTGGCTTCTGGTTGCTGACAAAATGGGATATAGGAAAATAAGGTTTGTTGGCAAATAAACTCTTATTTTTCTTTTTATCATTACTTTTACGAACCAAGATCACATTTTAAAATCCTTTTGATGAAAACGAACTGCCTCTTTTTAATCCTGATTCTTCTAACAATTTTATTGAATAGCTATAATGCAATAGGACAGGTTATTATAAAAAATAAACCTGCCAATAAAGTGATCGTATTCGGTAATAGTCAATTGATGTTCACCCTTGATTACAACCAAAAATGTGTTGCTACGAAATTGGAGGTGAACGGGGAACCGGTCGTTTCGACAAGTGGAGGGATTTACTCTGAAGTTCGAACGGCCATGGCAACCTATTCAACCAGAAAACTAGCTGAAGCCCCTACCTTGGTGACCACCAAAAATCAGGTGGCCATTTCCAATATCCGGTATGGCGACAAGGATGTTTCCTTCAATGAGACCTGGAAGTTCGACATCACAGTAAACGATATTCAATTCAATATAGAACGGATAGTCAACAAACCTGTTGTGGCAGAGGAAGTTGCCTTTCCTTCGATTAATTTCAACTCTTTCAAAACCTGGAATGGGGCATTCCTTGAATATGGCGGCCTGGCCTGGTTCTATCTTTTCAACGAAAAGCTGTGTACTTATGGTGTTCATTCGGGTTATTCCGCCTTTTGGAACAGTGCTACAGGGAATGGTTTAAAAATTGCGGCGGCCTCTCCAGGCAAACAGGTATCCTCCAAATTTTCGAGGAGTTCTGAAGATGGCTTGTTGTATGCAATTTCTGTATCGGATCAGGAGATGAAATTCCGCTACGACCCCGGCACCAAAAGACGGAGGTTTATCCGACAGAAAACTGATGTCTGGGACAGCTTTAAACTCACTGCCGGGAAGTATTCCGAAACGGTTACCTTCTCGCGAATGGATTACAACAAGGAATTCGGTCGCGGAAACCTGGTCGGCATCGATGGAAAGCAGGTCACCAACCTTCTGAATACAATTGCCCGGATTGGCGTGATCGATGCAAAACATTTTGGCGGGAACAGTTGGCACACCCCATATGGGCCGATTTGTTTGCACGAGCAGTACATTGGCCAGATTGGGATTGCCGTCAACGATGACAATTATTTGAAAGGCTACATGGAATGCCTTGATTATTATAGGGATAATGCAATCCTGCCTGATGGAAGGGTTTTGTCGCGATGGGCTTACGACGATAGCGATGCCATGAAAGGGACTGCCACCCCACAAGGTTTTTACGAGGCCCAATGGGGCTATTTATTTGATTCAAATCCCGATTTTGTCACAAATGTCTCGGAACTTTACAACCAATGTGGCGATTTGAATTGGGTGAGGAACCAGAAAAGTGCCTGCGAAAAGTCGCTGGATTACCTTTTGAAAAGGGATTCAAACGGGAACCACCTGGTCGAAATGATGAACACCGACCATTCCCAACGAAAAGGGTCCGACTGGATCGACATCATCTGGGCATCGTGGGAAAATGCCTTTGTCAACGCCAAGCTCTATTACGCCCTGACTTTGTGGTCTGCCGTTGAAAAACAACTTGGAGATTCCGAAAAATCAAACTATTACTCAAATTATGCCGCAGCGCTGAAAGTCAGTTTCAACAAATCAACATCCAACGGTGGGTTCTGGGATGAGAAAAACAAATGGTATGTGCATTGGCTCGATAAGGACCATTCGGTACATGGGAACAACCTTGTTGTCCCTGTCAATTTTATGGCAATTGCTTATGGCATTTGTGATAATGACCTCAAAAAGAAAGCAATACTCGACCGTATCGAAGAGCAGATGCAAAAAGAAAAACTATTTGCATGGCCGCTTTGCATGTATTCGTATGAAAAAGGGGAGGGCAACGACTGGCAATTCCCATTCCCCAACTACGAAAACGGCGACATCTTCCTTTCATGGGGATCCGTTGGGGTAAAAGCCTATGCTGCCTATCAACCCGACCTTGCATTGAAATACATCGAAAATATCCTTGCCCGTTATGAAAAGGATGGACTTGCATATCAACGTTATGGAAGGCTCAAACAAGATGGGTTGGGTGACGATATCCTTTCGGGAAATTGCCTCGCACTGGTTGGTCTATATGAATCGGTTTATGGAGTCAACCCAATGTACAACAGGCTGTACCTCAATCCACATCTTCCTGTTAAACTGTCGGGAACAGAACTGAATTACAACTTCAGGGGTGAACGGTTGAAAATCAAACTCGAAAGAGGAAAGTATTCTGTTTCTAACCAGCAATTTAAAATAACCGCCACCCATGATTTTGGGTTTAATGCAACCAAAGATGGATTTGCGTATTTCAATTCAAATGAGGACAACTGGTCAATAAAAGCACAAATTTCAAAAAGCAATTCTCTTTTCTTGGAGATTATGAGTTGCAGCAAAACTGAGGTAAACTTTAAGCAGGTTGCATCGGGGACTTCTGAAGTAAACTACTCAGTCAGCGGTTTAATGCCTGAACATCTTTTCTCAATTTTAAGTAACAACCAGACTTTAAGGACATTAAAGTCTGATAAAAAAGGATGCCTTTCATTTGATGTAAATGCAACAACTTCACAATGCGAAATTTTGGTAAAAATGAAATAGTAAAATCGATGAAATTAAATGGAGAATCCTCATCGAAAAATAAGTTTATTGGTTTAATAAAATTCCTACTTTTACAAACTTATTTAATTAAATGATCACGAACAATCAATTTTAATATTTATGAAAAACTTCCTCTTTCTGCTGATTCTTTCCGTTCTTATTTCTTCATGCAATACGGAGCCAAAAGGGCCCCATTATGTTATAACTGGTAAAGTTACAGGTCCTGACACTGTCACTGTTCTGCTTCAGAAAAGGGAAGCTGGCAAATTTGTGGCGCTTGACTCTGCTGTAGTTAAAAAAGGGGAGTTCCTATTAAAAGGTGGCCCTGTGCAATATCCCGACAGGGTTTATTTGAGCCAAAAGGGCAAAAGGGGAAGCCTTGTGTTTTTTCTTGAGAATGCCAACCTGACCATTACAGGGAATGTTGATTCACTTTCCAAAGCCAAAGTATCTGGTTCAAAAACTCAGGACGAATACATGGCGTACCAGGAATCGTTGAAACCTTTTGAAACAAGGATGCGCCAATTGCGCGATGAATACGAGGCGGTTAAAAAAACAGGCGACAAAGTAAAAATTGCCGAGTTTGACAAGAGCAGCGAGGAAGTCTCCAATAAGATTGAGGCCGAACAGAATGACTTTGACAAAAAGTATATCAAGGAACATCCTGCCTCCTATGTTACACCTTCTGTATTGCAGGGTATGAGTTATGGACTGGAAGCCGCTGAAATTGAATCCCTTATTTCAACAATCGACACATCGGTTGCTAAAGTCGCTATGATTAAGGACCTTAAAGCCAGGGTGGCGATCATGAAAACTGTTGCCATCGGTCAGAAAGCGCCTGAGTTTACGCTGAACGATGTAAACGACAAACCTTTGGCACTCTCATCAAAAATTGGCAAATCAAAGTTGCTTTTGGTTGATTTCTGGGCTGCCTGGTGTGGCCCATGCCGTGCCGAAAACCCCAATGTTGTAAAGGTTTACAACGAATACAAAACCAAAGGGTTTGATGTGATGGGTGTTTCGCTGGACCGCAAGAAAGAGGACTGGTTGAAAGCCATCGAAAAAGACCAATTGACATGGACACATGTTTCTGACTTGAAATATTGGAGCAGTGAAGCCGCAAGGTTGTACGCTGTCAACTCTATCCCTGCCAACTTTTTGCTCGACGAATCGGGAACGATTATCGCAAAAAACCTGAGGGGTGATGCCCTTGCCAACAAGGTAAAAGAGTTGCTTGGGAAGAAGTAAGTTTATTTCATTTTAAAATCCTGTAAAGGATTTAATATAGGTAGAAATCAGATTATATACAAAGTTTCATCCCGGACGGGATGAAATACCGTGCGTAGTTATCTGTTTCTACCTATATTTCATGCCTATGGCACGTTCAAAAGAAACTTTAAAGGGATAATTTATTGCTTACCATACTCTTGTATAAAATTAGCTTAATATAATTATGAAAAAATTACTTATTTTCTTTACTGGTTTTCTTTTGCTACTTGCATTTACCTCCTTCAAAAATGGTAAAAAACCGGATGCGAAAACCCCATTGATGGGAAACCGCTTCCTGACTTTTAACTCGGTGATCAGGGTGAACCAGATCGAGGTTTCGAGAAATGTAAACAAAGGCTTCGATGAACGGAACTTGCATACTCCTGCCAAACTGATCGAATTCAGGAATGCCATCGAAAAAGGTTTCCCAGGTGCGAAAATCACATGGGCCTTAAGCTGGCTCGCATTGCACGATACAACCGCCAACTATATAAAAATCAGGGAACTGGTAACCAGTTACCACTACAAATATGGCGACGAGGTGACATTTATTCCTGGAGCTTACTTTGCCAATGCCTATAATTCAACAGAGCAGGTCAACAAGGATTTGCACGATGGTTTGGCAAGGGTCTCTGAAATTGTAGGGAAAGGATATCGTCCGTTAAGTGTGGTTGCTGGGTTCCTTTCGGCACCAAATCAGCAGTACCTGGCTGAAAAAGAGGGGATCCATGTCTGCCAGGGAAATATCTGGAGCCAGTATGCCATTGACAATCAGGATGGTGAAGGATCGGTATGTTATCCCTATTATCCATCAAAGGAACATTTCTGCAAACCGGCTCAGGGCAAGGACGATTTTATCGATTGTGTGAACCTTGATGGTTGGTCGATGGATTTTCTTGCAGCCAGAAGGGAAGGTTTTGCAGGTGGTTTCAATAGCCGCATGGGTGCCGGTCCGATTGAAACTTTGGGAAAATACGGAAAGGACAAAGGTTTGCAGGAGATGCTCCATACAACCTCCCTTAATTTTGACAAGGGTTTTGAACTGAACCAATTTGGCTGGGTCACCAATTGCTGGGAACTGAGCCTTCCAATCGATGTTTCTGGTTTGACGGGTTGGCTCAGTGAAATCAAAAAACGTTGGCCAGATGTGAAATTTATCACTCAGGGAGAATTTGGCCTGATCTGGCGGAACCATTACAAAGAGAACTCCTTTATCTACCGTTTTGAAGAAAAAGGATCAGGGATCGGAGGTTCGGATGCTAACAACGAAATCCGATGGTACATGAACAAGAATTTCAGGTTGGCAATTTTGCGCGACTGGCAGAAAAATACCCCGGAAATGGTGATCGATTTTACACGTTATGATGTGAAAGCCAAGGAACCTGTATCGGGCAGTACCCGCAATTGGAGTTTTTTTGGCGACATCAACCAGAAAGGGATTCGCCCACAGGACAAACCTGTACAACTAAAAGACCTTCCTGTTGAAAGCAAGGCAACGATTAAGAAATACTATCCGGAGCTAAAATGACAAAAGAGGCTACCTATCCCTGGGGTCACAAAAAGAGATACAACGATTATTCGACTTATTTCAAGGCTTTTTTCAATAAAAAGGTACAGAAAATATCGGTCAACGCAGGGTTTACCTGCCCAAACCGTGACGGGAGCAAAGGTGTTGGTGGATGTACCTATTGCAACAATGAAACTTTCCAACCCGATTATTGCAATTCAAAGACAAATCTGACCAAACAGATCGAAGATGGGACAGCTTTTTTTTCAAGAAAGTACCCAACTATGGAGTATCTTGTTTATTTTCAATCCTATACAAATACATACGCCCCTGCCCCTGTTCTCCGGAGACTCTATTTGAAAGCACTTAAGTCCCCTGGGGTGATTGGCCTGGTGATTGCAACCCGCCCCGATTGTCTAAACAACGAGGTACTCGACCTGCTTGAAGAGTTGTCGCACGACTATTATATTATGGTAGAGATTGGAATCGAGTCTGTTAAGGACAATACCCTTGAACGGATCAACAGGGGGCACACCTGGGAAGAATCGGTCAGGGCTTTTGAGGAAACGGCGAGACTACATATCCACAATTGTGCCCACCTGATCCTTGGTTTGCCGGGGGAAGGATACCCCGATTTCATCGAACAGGCAAAGGCTGTCTCGGCCCTTCCGGTCGAAAATATCAAACTTCACCAACTTCAGATACATACCGGAACAGCAATGGCCGTTGAGTATGCAGAGTTTCCTGAAAGGTTCAGTCTTTTCTCAGTTGAGGAATATGCAGAATTGGTGGTCGATTATCTTGAAAACCTGAACCCTGCAATTGTAGTCGAACGGTTTGTCAGTTCGGCTCCCGACAATATGGTAGTTGCCCCTAGATGGGGGATGAAAAATTACGAGTTTGTAGCTAAAGTTGAAAAACGCATTTCAGAGCGGAATACATGGCAGGGAAGGTTGTATCGTAATGGACATCCGTGATCTTTTTGATTTTTTGTGCCAAATATCTTATCAAATATCTTTTTGTAGCTCCTCTTATAAGTTACCAATTTATGAAATCAAATCCGAATGTATCCCTAAGGATTTAATAATGAGATTGATTTGAAAGCACAGACATAATCATTGAAAAATAGTTTAAGTTTGAATACATGTTTTACAACATATATTTGAAATCGGTAAATATGCTATTTGTCAATAAACCAATGTATTAACCAAAATACAATCGATTGCAATTTCCCTGAATCCTTTCAGAAAGTTTTAACACCTTTTTTTAAATTATATATTTTTTAACTTTGTCCAACACCTGATTAAAGGTATAATTGCCAATTACACACTGTATATCAGATATATAACTGATTTTACGGTTTTTTGCTCAACTAATTTATTAACGAAAATTAACTCAATGGACATGTATGAAAAATGATGCAACGCAAAATTTTTTCCTGAAGAGACATTTTCTGCTCTTTGCAACGTTTTTTTTAGTCGGGATTTTCACCCTCTCCCAACTAAGTGCTTCGGCACAGCAAAAAACAATTACAGGTACGGTGAGCGGCGATGATGGGGCTCCGATTCCGGGCGCATCAATTGTCTTAAAAGGTACCACAATCGGTGTTGTCACCGATATGGACGGGAAATTTACACTGTCGATCCCTTCCACTGCCAAATCCCTTATTTTCAGTTTTGTGGGATTGACACCCAAAGAAGTTCCAGTCACCTCTACCAATGTTTACAATGTGACCCTCTCTGAAAGTACCATCGGTCTCGAGGAGGTTGTTGTGGTTGGTTACGGAACGCAGAAGAAAGAGACCATGGTTGGCGCAGTTACCCAGGTCAACAATGCCACCCTTATGCAGGCCGGCGCAACCAACGTTTCCAATGCAATCGCAGGTAAGCTTTCAGGTATCCTTACCATTCAGCAACAAGGTGAACCAGGTGCCAATGCTGCTGAAATTTATGTGCGTGGTGTTTCAAGTTGGAACGGTAGCGCTCCTCTTGTTTTGGTGGATGGCGTGGAACGCGATTTCACACAGGTAAACCCAAATGAGATCAATGCCATCTCTGTTTTGAAAGACGCTTCTGCTACAGCGGTTTTCGGTGCCAGGGGTGCTAACGGTGTTATCATTGTAACGACAAAACGGGGAGTACTTGGCAAACCGAAATTGGACGTTAGTGCTTCCGCTGGAGTGCAGCTTGCTACAAGACTTCCGGAATATATTGATTCTTATACTACTTTGTCCGATCTGAATGTTGCCTATATGAATGGTCAGCAGTTCACATCTCTAATCCCACAATCAGCGCTCAATGAGTATAAAAGTCCCTCCTCACCGCTTAACGCACTCAGATATCCCAATGTTAACTGGTTTGACGTTTGCGCGAAAAAATTTGCGCCGATTTCAACTGCCAATTTGAACGTATCGGGAGGAACTGAGTTTGCGAAATACTTTCTTGCATTTGGTTATCAACATGAAGGGAGCTTTTTCAAACAGACAAAGGGTAATTTTTATGATATGGGGTACACCAATGATCTCTTCAATTACAGGATAAACCTCGACTTTAACATTACAAAGACGACTGTATTGTCCCTGAATGCAGGAGGTTCCCTTGACCTGAAGAACAATCCGAACAGCAGCCCATGGAGAGATTTCTTTTCAACCAGCGGCGCAAGGTTCCCGGCAAACTACCCGGCTTGGGTGCTACAACAGGTTCCTGATCCAAATTATCCCACCGATTCAGGAATGAGGTATGCCGCCGCTTTTGGCGAATATACTGGAAATCCCTACAACACAATGAACATGGGGCAATTTAACAAGGACCTTACTTCAAGATTATTTACCGACCTTATTTTTAACCAGGATCTCAGTTTCCTTTTGAAGGGGCTGAAGCTCAATGCCAAAGTTTCTGTCAGTTCAAACAACAACAACAGGCAACTCACCGCCAACCCTTCAACCCAAACATGGCTTCTCGATTACACGAAGATTGGGGTGGCTGGGGCAAATCCATGGTATCAGTACAGCCCTGCTGAATCGCAGGAATATTATTTCAATCCACCTCTTGATATCAACGTAGGTGGTCTGAACAGCTACAGCACGGACTATTATTATGAAGCGGCCCTTAATTATGGCAATACGTTTGGCAAACACAGTGTTTCGGCCATGGGATTGTTCAACCGTCAACAGAAAAACAATAGTGCCGACTTCCCCTATTACAATGAAGGCCTTGTTGGAAGGGCAACCTATGACTACAACAGAAGATACCTGTTTGAGGCAAATGTAGGATATACCGGCTCCGAACGGTTCGCACCAGGCAACCGCTTTGGGTTTTTCCCTTCAGCCGCGATAGGATGGGTCGTTTCTGAAGAGCCCTTCTTTAAAAACGCTGTTCCATGGATGGACAAATTGAAGGTTCGTTATTCTGACGGATATGTTGGAAGCGACTATGCAAAAAGCCGTTGGTTGTACCAGAGTTCCTATTATAAGGACAACCGTGGTTACATCAGTGAAGACCTGATGGCCAACCCATCGGCACAGTGGGAAAGGGCGCACAAACGTGACATCGGTGTTGAGATTGGATTGTTTAAAGACCTACTTTCCGTTAATGTTGATCTTTATGATGAATACCGCGATCAAATGCTGCTGAGTCCCAAAAGCACAACCTTCCTCATTGGAAATTCAATCAAGGAACTTAACCTTGGTAAGGTAAAAAAGCATGGTATTGATATTGATATAGATTTCAAAAAGAAATTCGGAAAAGATTTCGATTTTTTTGCAAAAGTCATTTTTGGATTTAATGAAAACAGGGTAATTTTCAAGGATGACCCGGCCAGCTATCCCGATTACATGAAACAAGCCGGTAAACCTATCACCGGGACACTGAATGCAGAGTATGGACTTGATGGACTTGAGCTAAACGGTGTTACACTTACGGGATCCGGATACTACACCTCCATTGACGATATTCACAACAATGTTTCCCCGGTTGACATTACCAGACTTTATGTGGGTGATTACAAGTTCCTTGACTATAAGGTTGACGGAACTGTCAATGCATTCGACAAGCACCCGATCAAGGGGTTGACCTATCCACCCATCACCTATTCGTTTTCGAGCGGGTTTAGCTGGAAAGGATTTGATTTCAACTTTCTCTTAGCAGGAAACCAGGGAAAATATGTACAGTACAACCAGGCTTGGGAAGTTGAATTTATCAAAGGTGACTGGCGTATGCATGCCTCTCAGCTTGATTTCTGGACCCCGACCAATCCGAATGCCGGACATGCCACACTCCATTACAGCGGAAGTTCCAGCCAGGATAACCTGGTTTGGGGAGGTGGTGAGGCCGACAGGGGATACCAGACCATTATTCAGGGCCGCTTCTTCAGGGATGCCTCCTACATTCGTCTGAAAGATTTATTTCTCGGATATACATTCAAAAATGTGGGTGTTCTGAAAAATGCAATTGGGGTTTCCAATCTTCAGGTATATGCTAGTGGAAGCAACCTCTTCACCATAACCCCGTTGGTTGAAGGTGATCCGGAAGCGACAAATTTCTATCAGGGATATTATCCTATAATGGCATCTTTCAGGTTGGGTATTAAAGTTGCATTCTAAATACAAAGACAGATATCATGAAAAAAATAATTAGCTATATATTTTTCGCCGGGTTAACGGTTTTCCTTTCAGTTTCGTGCGTAGATAAGTTTCTGAACAACTATCTCGACAAGTCCCCTGAACAGGGATTGACTGAAGATCAAATATTTACCAGGCTTACCAACTTTAAGAGCTATTTCGATGCCGTGTATGCAGGAACATTGCTGCAAGCAGGCAGCATGTGGTCGAGCACCACTTGGTCCGATTTTAACATCAAGCTCTGTTTCCCTTTCTATTGGGACGCATGGGACCAGAAGTATTCGATTGAAGGGGTAACGGATTGTGCCGACATGGGTCGTTATATGGAAGGGCACGCCTGGAAATCGGGCAATATGTCTGAGACCATCGTCAACAAGTTGACCTACGACGGTTCAAGAAACCCGGTGCTATGGACTTGTTTCATTACCATTAGAAGGGCCAATATGGCACTTCAGAATGTGAGCAAGATTGAGGATGCCACGCAACAGGAAAAAGATGACCTGCAAGGCCAGGCCTATTTTGTCAGGGCACTCTGCCATTTCACCCTGTTCGAGTTTTGGGGGCCAATGCCATATATTACAAAAGTAATTGGACCCGATGATCAGTGGGATATACCAAGGCTTTCAAAGCACGAAACCTGCACCAAGGTGGCTGCCGACTTTGATTCCGCTTATGTCTATTTTAAAAAGGCTGATAAAATCAGAAGGGATCCCCCGATTGGCGTTCCAAACCACCTTAATTACAATGCCAACGAAATGTATAGGCCAAATGGAATGGTTGCCCTCGCATGGAAAGCCAAGGCTTTGATGTTTGCAGCAAGTCCGCTGAACAACCAGCATGGTGTTACAGACTGGCAGGAAGCAGCCGCTGCTTCCTGGGAAGCACTCAAACTGGCTCAGGATAACGGACTTATCCTTCTGACTGCCGCAAACCGCTATCTCAACTATTACGGTGCAGATTGCACCGATGAAGACCTCTGGTCCTATACGGCAGGTTTGCTGTCGTGGAATGCAGGCAACTGGCTGACCAACACAAACCGGGGAAATGGACAGACTTTTTACAATGGTGTCTTTTTTGCCAGTACAGGTTCAAATTCAGGAGTGTGCCCAACACAGAACTGGGTAGACAAGTATGAGACAAAATATGGAGAACCTTTGAATACCGCTGCCGACAGAGCTACAGCAACCACTGCTGGACACTACAATGAGCAGGATCCATTTGCCAACAGGGACCCCAGGTTGGATATGGACATCATCACCAATCAGTCCTCAGCGATTGGCTGGACGAGTGGCAAGGCCCAGATCTGGTTCCAGGGAACCACTTACGGGGAGTTGCTTCAACAAAACTATTTGGGCATAACCCGCACAGGATACTATCTTAGAAAAGTATGGTGGAACAACAGTACGAAGAACCAGGTCTCCTCCATTTTTGCCGATCCTCTTTGCAGGTTGGCAGAGTGTTACCTGAATTATGCCGAATGTTGCAACGAGGCTTACGGACCGAATGGTAAAGCACCCAATGCTGCCATCACTGCAGTTGAGGCAATTAATGCGGTCAGAACAAGGGCTGGAATGCCCAATGTGTCATCTACTTTTACCGGTTCGGCTGATTTATTCAGGCCAAGGATCAAAAATGAGCGTAATGTTGAACTCTCTTTTGAGGGACACTATTACCATGACCTTATCCGCTGGATGGATTTACCGGCAGCAATGCAAAGTACGCTTATTGGAATGATCGCTGAAAAGGTAACTCCCAGTACAACTTACCCTACAGGGTATAAGTATGTTCGCGCACCATTGTCTGCAGACAGGCAACCTGTCTGGAAGCCACAGATGTATTATCTGCCCTTCAACAACTCTGATGCATTGAAGATGAAAAATTTTGTTCCCAATCCTGTTTGGTAACCTTACTTCTAAAAATAAAGTATATGAGATTACTTAATATATTCTATCAGAAAATTACAACTGCCGGATTATTGCTCGTCTGTCTGATGTTTGCCGCAACAGCACTAGCTCAGGGTCCTCAAAAAGCGAAGAAAGTCAGGCAATTGATCGACATTACCATTAAAGTGGTTGACGAAGCAAATGCACCTGTTCCAAATGCAAATGTAGTTGTTGGTGAAGGGATCATTCATACGGAAACGGATATGACTGGTTCGGTGAAATTTAAAGCATATGCTGAAGATGTGGTAACCGTGACCATCCCTCCATTTGAACCGTCTGTCAATATCGCACGTAGCCTTGTTGCCAATAATACGGTTAAGCTTACAAAATCCAAATATCAGATGACTTCTGGTGACCTGGTACAGATGCCATTTACTTCACTCAAAAAACGAAGACTTACAGGCCCAGAAGTAGTTGTAGCCGGATCAAGATTTGAAAGATATCCAACGGTTGATATCCGCAATACGCTCACAGGAATGACTTCCGGATTTGATATCCGTGAACAGGATGGTTCACCGGGTTTAAGTCCGCTCGAAGGGCTTCAAAACTATACTGGTATTAGCAATGCTTATGGAGCAACCGATAAATTCAGCAACATGCCGATGATCATTGTGGACGGAATGCCTGTTGACCTTCAGGAAGCACCACTTGACGCTGCTGAAATTGAATCGGCAACATGGGTGAAAGGAATATTGTCAACGGCAATGTTCGGACCACAGGCCAACGGCGGTGCCCTTGTCATCACGACAAAGCATGGCGTGAAAAACGAAAAAATGCTTGCTGTTGATGTAGAGAACGGTGTAAGTTCGATAGACCGGATGCCTGGGTGGACCTCCGGTGTTGATTATGCCAACCTGAATAACCAGGCAAGGACCAATAGCGGTATTAGTCCCTTGTACCCTCAGGCTTCAATCGATGAGTATGCCAAAAACGATCCCAACAGCCTCCGTTATCCCAATGTCAACTACAGGGATATGATGCTGAAGAATATCAAACCTATGTCGAGGGTGAACCTTACTGCATCGGGTGGCAACGAAAACGTACAATATTTCTCCTATCTAGGGTTTGCAAATGAGGGCGATATCTACAATATGGGTGCTAAAGCTGATTATACAAACATTACCGTACGACAAAACGCAACTGTTAAAATCAATGATCAGCTTAATGTGAAATTTAGCTTCTATGGAAACCAAACTTTCCGACGTTCACCGAATTACGGTTATTATGCAACTTACACTGATGAGGGAACAGGAAATAACACCTTGAGTTTAATTGAATTGCCATCGGTCCTTAGCGACATGAATCTCCTGCCACCTATCGCAAATCCGGTATATGCAGCTACACAAACTGCTGAAAAGGTGCCCTATTACGGTATCAACAACTCTTTCGTTAATTATGCCAGTGGTAATCCTTATGGAATTGCAAGTGGTTACCCGCTGGGCAATCCAATTGGAAATCTTACCGGCCAGGGGTATTACACCGACAGGGGCCGCACGGGTGTAGTGAATGCTTCGCTGAATTATGATATGGGCAATATCATCAAAGGTCTGAAATCGAGTACCTACCTCGGCATCAATGTCCATAACCTGGTCAGGATTGGTAAAAATAACGACTATATCGCTTATGTACCCTCTATCTCACCCAAGACTGCGAAAGATACGATTATAAGGTCTTCATCGCATACCTTGTCTCAGATGTCAGGTAATAACAAACTCATGGACTATTACTTCCAACGTTACTCTGTCTATGAGGCACTCAGCTATGACAGATCTTTCGGGGTACACGATATCCAGTCCGTGCTTACAGGATACCTTTGTAAAACGTTTATCAATGGCGTTGAGGAGCCTTTCAGGCAGCTCACTTACGTCTCCTCTTCCTCCTATACTTACAAGGATAAATATTCATTACAGGCCGTACTGAATTATTCCGGTTCTTCCAGCTTTGCCAAAACCAAAAGATTCAATTTGTTTCCATCAGTTGGTGCAAACTGGATTTTGTCGGATGAGGCATTCATGACGAATATACATTTTATCAATTTCCTTAAATTACGTGCACAATACGGCACCATCGGCAACGAAACTTTCCTCTTCCCTCATTATGATGAGACACGTTTTGCACAGGATGCCAGTGGCAGCGCTTTCGGCCCCTATTCGGCTAACCAATGGTTTGGAAGTACACAGGAAACGGGAGTGCGTAGGACTTCCCTACAAAGGGTTGGAAACCAGGATTTGTCATGGGAAAAGAGGACTGAATTGAATATTGGTTTTGATGCTGTTTTACTTCACAATAAGCTATCGTTTGATTTTACTTACTGGCACTGGATCAATGATGGTGTTGTTGCTCAGCTGAGCAATATCATTCCATATGTTGCAGGTCTCTCTGGTGGAAGGCCATATCAAAACTATGCCCGGAGCACCTACAATTCATTTACTGCCGATCTTCAGTATTCTGATAAAATCGGAGAGTTTAAATATACTGTGGGCGTAAATGCAACTGCAACCAAGGGAATCAGGAATGTCTATGATCAGCCCAATTACAGGTTTGATTATCAGAACAGAACAGGCAAAGCCACTGATGCCATATTCGGTCAGACCTATATTGGAAAGTTCCAGACAAGTGCTGAAACGCTCGTGGTACCTCAGATCTATGATAATGTTCTGAGCGTAGGCGACCTTAAATATGCTGACAATAACGGGGACGGTGTAATTGATGACAATGACCAGTCTATGATTGGCCATTCCTCACCGCGCTTGTATTATGGCATCAATGCTACATTAAAATACAAAGGCTTCGAACTGTTTGTCCTTGGAAATGGCAGGGCTTTTTATGACATTGCACTGACCAATCCTTATTACTGGAACGGCTGGGGTGACTACAACTATTCAAACTTTGTGCTTAACAATGCTGGCGGGGCCTATCCAAGACTTACTTATTATAAAGTGAACAACAACTTCGTTTCATCCAATTTCTGGCTACAAAAAGGAGATTATTTCAAAATCCAGAATGTGGAGTTGTCTTACACCATACCTGCAAAAATGGTTCAGTTCATGGGTAGCAGCGGTATAAAAGTATATGTCAGGGGAGCAAACCTATTAACTTTTTCTAAAATTAAGGATGTTGATCCTGAATCCATAAATTCCGGAGTAACGGTTTATCCGTTATTCAAAACCGTCACAGCAGGAGTAAAATTCAATTTCTAATTTATGCTAATTATGAAGACGAAAAAAATAATAGGAATTAGTCTCATTGTATTCTTTCTGGCTTCATGTCAGAATTTCCTGACGCCCTATCCCAATGGAAACTACGATGATGAACTTCTCTGGAAAAATGAACTGTTGGTACAGGGACTTATCGGGTGGTGCTATGACCAGGTAAATTCAAACGTCAGAAACTACAATGACAATGAAGGCGCTTATCTTGATGGAGCAACGGATGACGCTGTACTTACCAATTCAACGCATGTTCTACGGAGGTATGCGCTAAATGCCATGCCTACCAGTCTCGATCCATTCCAGACTTACTGGGACCGCAATTACAAAGCCATCAGGAATTGTAACCTGTTCCTTAAGGACGGGCGTGGTTACAATACAAAGTTTGTGTTCAACGCCAAATGGAATGATATGGTAAGAAACAGGCTTCAGGGTGAGGCATTTGCACTTCGCGCCTGGTTTGAGCTGGATCTTCTCCAGAAGTTCGGAGGAAAAGCAGCTAATGGCCAAATGTTGGGATTCCCGATTGTAAAGGAAGTATATGGTACGGACGATGTTGTCAATTTGGCCAGAAATACATACGATGAGTGTGTTGCACAGATCATTGCTGATTGCGATTCGGCCTATAAGTATCTTCCCATTGCACACAGGGATTATCTGGTTCCGGTTGTTGCCGACAGGGTTTATGCCGGCGGAAAATACTGGGGACGGTTTGACGGAATTTCTGCCAAAGCAATGAAAGCATTGACTTACCTCACCTGGGCAAGCCCGAGGTTTAATCCAGGCAATGTTACAGCCCGTTGGGACAGTGCTGCCTCCAATGCCATGAAAGTCATCAATTTCAAGATGACAACTGATGCTGTTGCAGGAAATACCAACAGTTTCAGCCCAACTGCCGGAGTTGTATGGACCAATCCAAATTCGGCTGAAATCGTCATGACAACCCGCTACAACACAGGAAACACCAGCATGGAAAAAATGTTCTACCCTGGCGGTTTCGGTGGTAGTTCAACTGGGGAACTCGGTGCAACCCAGGAACTTGTCAATTCGTTTCCGATGGCCAACGGTTACCCGATCACGGATCCTTTAAGTCTTTACAATCCGGCGAATCCTTATGCCGGAAGGGATCCAAGGTTCTATTCCATCATTTTCCACAACCAGGCACAAGCCAAACTGAACAATACCGGTGCGGTGATGTACACTTTCGGAAACTGGAATACCGGGTTAACTTCGACGGATATTGGTGCAGATGCAGCAGGGACCAAAACAACCAACAGTCGTACCAACTATCACATAAAAAAATACATTTTCATGGGATGGAATCCGACTGCATCAAGCCCTGCGACTGCTCCGCACTCCAAATTCCTGATCAGGTGGTCCCACATGATCCTGGCATTTGCCGAAGCAGCCAACCATGTTACCAAGGATCCAAACACCGCTCTTTACGGAATGACGCCCAAGGCTGCGCTTAAACTGTTGCGCGTCAGGAAAACCTATGATAATACGAACGGTTTACCTGCTGTCGATCCTTATCTTGATGCTCAGTCAACCGAGGCTACATTTGATGCTCTGGTCAAAAATGAACGAAGGATTGAAACCTGTTTCGAAGGAACTAGGTTTTATGATCTTCGCCGCTGGACTACGGATGCCAATTGGAAATCGGTGATCAATTTACCCGTGCACGGCGCAAATATCACGAAGAATTCGGCAACACCAACGTTTACTTATGATCTTAACTTTGAGGTTGAGAAACGTGACTTCCCATCTCCATACAATCCCATTCCTTACAATGAAATCATGAGGATGAGTAATCTGGTACAGAATGATGGATGGCAATCATGGAATTAAATTTATAAATAAAAAAATTATGAAGAAGTTCTTAACTTTTATTATTCTCACGGTGGCAATGGTTGCTTGCTACCCGGATTATATTACGGATTACATTGTATCAGGAATCTACTTCCCGTACCAGACGGATGTCAGAACCTTTGTCGTAGGTGAAGGCATGAAAATCGAGGTAGGAGCCACCCTTGGTGGAGTAACCGAAAATACCAGGGATAGAAATGTGACGTTTACGTTCGATGGAACGCTGGTTTCGGCTGCGACGCTTGCGATCTTCAAGACTGCTGCCAATGGTTATATTAAGGATCCGGTCTCCACTGTTACTTCGTTCCTTCAACTGCCGTCCAACTACTACACCATAAGTAGTGCCAATACAATGGTTATCAAGGCAGGACAGCATATGGGATCGGTTGTGATCAAGCCCGACTCGGCAATTTTTCTTGGCGATCCTGCTACCAAAGTGGCGACTTACGTGCTGCCATTCCGGATTACTGCCGCGGATGCTGATACGATTCTTGCAGCAAAACGTTATGCTGTAATCGGATTAAGGTATGACAATATGCTCTTTGGCAAATACTGGCATGGCGGTTCTGCCCTTGTTAACAGACCTGCAAAGGCCGATACGACTCTCAAGTATTATACTGCCGTACCGATGCCAGAGCCTAAGGTCTGGACATTGACGACCAATTCTCCAAATTCGCTGAATGCTCCCGGGTTTCTGGATCAGGTAACTGGGAAACCTGAAATGTTGCTTACCCTTAACGGGACTGACGTCGCCATCAGCAGTGTAACAGGTTCCACTTATGTCATTTCATCCGATGGGGCATGTGTATTCAACAAGCCTAAATTGTTGCAGGACAGGAAAATCTTCCTGAAGTACAAGTACACCGATCCGGTCACCAATTTCACATACCATTGTACGGATACACTCACCTTCCGGAACAGAGTCCGGGATGGAATTAATGAGTGGCAGGATGAAAATCCTTCACACTATTGATTCTGAAACAATCACAAATAAAAGGTGGGTAGCTTAGGTTATCCACCTATTTTTTTACCAATTCTACCTCTTCCAATAACTTTAGCCGCTCACGTTCCACATCTTCACGCGATTTACTGGTAGTTACAAAATAGACCCCCGAAAAAATAAGAACGGCAGCCAAAGGGTTCAGCCAGGAGAACTTGTCAAACCCCCACATTACAGCAATAAATGAAGCAACGAGAGGTAGCAAATAATTGTACATCCCAATCGTTGTTGGCCGGAGTTGCCTTTGCGCAACAGGGATCAAAAGATAGGTGAGGAATGTGGCACCAAACAGGAGATAGGCGTAGCTGCTCCAGGCTGTCAAAGTCCCGGTTGCGAAAAGATGGGAAGTAACAACATCTTTAAAACCAAAAGGGAAAAACAGCAAGGAAGAAAAAAGGAACATCCATTTCATAATCGTGACGGAACTGTAACGCTTTGAAATACCACGGGTAAGAACAAGAAAGAAAGCATAGGAAAGGCTGCTGAACAGGCACAATAAATCTCCCAGGAACGAGGCTTCCCGACCAGAACCTGGAATATCCGAGCCCAAAATAACGGTCAATACCCCTATTAATCCAAGCAATACACCGCCCGATTTTTTATAGGTAATCGGCTCTTTGAGAATAAAAAATGAGATGATCATCACCAAGATGGGTGTACCTGTGATGACGATGGAGGCATTTGTGGATGAAGTGAGCTGTAGTCCGTTGATAAAGGCAGCCTGATTGACCCCAACCCCCAATAACGAACCGAGGAAAAGAATCCCCATATCCTTTCTTGTAACCTTCTCATATTTAACGAACAACGAAAGCGTCCAAAATGCAATGGCTGCAAATGCAAAACGGGAATAGGTCAAACCGATAGGCGACATCCATCCCGGCATGAGGTTCTTTGAAACGGGGATGTTCACTGCAAAGATGAGCGAAGTAAACAACATCGCCACATGCCCCTGTATTTTTGATTGTTTCATTTATTATTTATTAATCCCTGCCCCCTCTAATCTGTTAAAGAAGTCAGCAAGGATATACTTTTTTTAAAATCCTGTACTTTAATAAGGCGGCGCAAAGGTAATTGAATGAACTTGCATTTTATCGTGAACTTTTTGTATATTTGTTAAGATATATTATACACGAGATTAATACAGATAATTCCTATCAATATGTTACAATACGTAATAACAGTGAAAGAGACCCAGGAAGGTTTATCCTTCATTGAATTTGTGAAGAGTTTAAACTTTGTTACAAATATTGAACCCGTTCAATTCGAGGAGGATACAAATCGGGTAGAGGAAAAATTCATACCATTTCCTAAGAAAAATGGGGATTTTTTCGAATTGGCTGGGATATGGAAAGATCATGTAATAGATATTGACCAAATAAGGGCAAAAGCATGGCCTCCGAGAAAATAGTATTGTGTCACTCCGAAAAGATATAAACAAAAAATGCCACAAAGAATCTAAGGCACTAAGGTTTCACAAAGAATTAAATATTAGCACTATATCCTTTGTGTAGCCTTAGTGTCCTTGTGTCTTTGTGGCAGAAGAGGGCCTTTCGGAGAGGACTCAAAAGGTTAATTACTATTCACTTACAAAAACCAATTTCCCATCTTTCAGGTCAATAACAATCGGATGATTGGATGATACTTTCCCTGCGAGGATATCCTTCGACAAATCGTTCAGAAGGAACCTCTGCATGACCCGTTTTACCGGACGGGCACCAAATTGAGGATCGTAACCCTCCTCTGCAATCCAGTTAATGGCATCTTCCGTGATGGTCGTTTCATACCCGCTTTTCTTCAACCTTTCGGCAACAATAGCAAACTGTAACCGCACAATATCGTGTATCTCTTTACGTGTCAACGGAGTAAACATGATGACTTCATCAATCCTGTTCAAAAATTCTGGCCTGATGCTCTGTTTCAGCAACTCGAAAAGTTCGCTTCTCAGGTTTTCGATCACCTTCGACCTGTTAGCCTCTGTAAGGTGTGAGAATCGTTCCCTGATAATCTGGGATCCGATGTTGGAGGTCATGATGATGATTGTATTCTTAAAATTGACAGTCCTCCCTTTGTTGTCGGTGAGGCGTCCATCATCCAGAACCTGCAACAACACATTGAAAACATCGGGGTGTGCTTTTTCTATTTCGTCGAACAATACCACCGAATAAGGTTTCCGCCTTACCGCCTCTGTCAGCTGCCCACCTTCATCGTAACCTACATATCCGGGAGGCGAACCGATCAAACGGGTAACTGAAAATTTCTCCTGATATTCCGACATATCGATACGCGTCATCATATTTTCATCGTCGAACAGATATTCAGCCAATGCTTTCGCAAGCTCGGTCTTGCCTACACCTGTTGTGCCCAGGAAGATAAATGAACCGATAGGGCGTTTGTCGTCCTGCAATCCGGCACGCGATCGCCTGACCGCATCCGCAACAGCTGCAATGGCCTCATCCTGACCTATAACGCGTTGGTGCAATTCATCTTCGAGATGCAACAGCTTTTCACGTTCGCTTTGCAGCATCTTCCTCACAGGGATTCCGGTCCACCGTGCAACAACATCTGCAATATCCTCTGCATCAACCTCTTCTTTGATAAGGGATTTCCCAGCCTGCAATTGGATCAGTTCTTTGTGAAGCCGTTCAATTTCAGCTTCCCCATCCTTGATTTTTCCGTAACGGATTTCTGCAACCAGCCCATATTCACCCTGACGTTCAGCCTGATCGGCCTGGACATTCAAGTTTTCGATTTCTTGTTTCTCATATTGAATGTTCTCGATCAATTCTTTTTCAGCTTGCCATGATGCCCTGAATTTCGACTGCTCGTCCTTAAGGTTTGCAATCTCCTCTTCAAGTTTCGACAGTTTGGAAGTATCGTTTTCACGTTGAATGGCAGCGCGTTCAATCTCAAGCTGGGTCAGTTTGCGTTCAATTTCGTCGAGTTCTTCAGGAAGTGAATCCATCTCCATGCGCAGTTTGGCAGCCGCTTCGTCCATCAGGTCGATCGCTTTGTCTGGCAGGAACCTTTCGGTAATGTAGCGCTGCGAAAGCTCAACCGCTGCAATGATCGCATCGTCTTTGATCCTCACTTTGTGGTGGTTCTCGTACCTTTCCTTCAATCCGCGCAGGATCGATATTGCACTTAATGTATCCGGTTCATCGACCATCACCAACTGAAAACGGCGTTCCAAAGCTTTATCTTTCTCGAAATATTTCTGGTATTCGCTCAATGTTGTAGCTCCTACAGCCCTCAAATCTCCACGTGCAAGAGCAGGCTTTAAAATATTGGCGGCATCCATTGCCCCTTCGCTTTTACCGGCTCCTACCAGGGTATGTATTTCGTCGATAAACAGGATCACGTCCCCCTCTGCCTGGATCACTTCGTTGATCACCGCTTTCAAACGTTCTTCGAATTCACCCTTGTATTTTGCCCCGGCAATCAACGCCCCCATGTCCAGCGAAAAGACTTGTTTGTTTTTCAGATTTTCCGGCACGTCACCGCGCACGATACGTTGTGCCAGACCTTCAACAATGGCTGTTTTTCCGGTTCCCGGTTCACCGATCAGGATGGGATTATTTTTTGTACGGCGCGACAAGATCTGCAACACCCTGCGAATCTCTTCATCGCGGCCAATTACTGGATCGAGTTTCCCTGATCTAGCCCTTTCGTTGAGGTTTACGGCATAACGGTTCAATGAATTAAATGTATCTTCTGCCGTCTGACTGTCAACCTTTGAGCCCTTTCGCAATGCTTTAATGGCCTCTTCCAACTCTTTTCGTCCCATGCCGCTGTCTTTCATCAATCGGCTCACGGCATCGCTGCCTTCCAAAAGTCCAAGCAAAAGGTGTTCAACGGAGACATACTGATCGCCCATTTTCTGGGAAATCGAGGTTGCCCTCTGGATGGCTGAATTTGAAGCCGAGGATAGGTAGTTCTCCCCGCCTGTAACTTTGGGATAGCTTTGGATAATTTTGTCAAGTGCTGTCGTAAAGATGGGAATGTTAACACCCAGTTTTTTGAGCAGGAATCCAGTAACACTTTCGGCGTTGACCATCAATCCTTTAAGGAGATGGCCTGTTTCAATGGCTTGCTGATTGTTTCCTTCTGCTATTTTAACAGAATGATTTACAGCTTCCTGTGCTTTAATTGTAAAATTGTCAAAGTTCATTATTTCGATTTTTTAGTTTATGATCCAACAGGTAACAATAGTCAATTAGAAAACTACAGTTATCGGTACCGTTGGCTCAAAATACCTGCCAATTCTGGCGACCGACATTTTGGCATTATGATTACCGGGGGATATGAATTTTTGACAGGTGAATTTAGATAGATTCACCAAAATAGGTAGGGAAGAGTGTTGAGATAGATAGGTAAAATTTGAAGGATCTCCACATCCTCTTTTTTTCAAAGCGGGATGTGGGATTTTGGGAAAAGTGAACAAGAATGGATTTATATTAATTCTTTGTAATATGTTGAAATATTGATAGATGTACATAAATCCCCCCTGCCTCCTTTTAAGAAAGGGGGAGATCTTCAAATAAAATTGCGGAAGTGTTTCATAAACTGGACCCTTTCCCAGGCAGCAGGATTCCCACTGTTGGCCCGGCTCAAACGTCCCCTGAAATCACCAATGGTCTCAAATTCATTCTCATCCATCCATTTCGAAAGTTCATCGGTCATCTTCCTGATTTGTGTAAGATCGTTATGGTATAATGTAGAGACCACCTGAGTAATTTGGGCACCCGCCAGTAACTGCTTGATAAGCGCGGCAGTATCGTGAACCCCGGTTGAGGCCGCAACATCGCAGATCACTCGCCCCGAAATGATGGAGACCCAACGCAAAGTATTTCCCAGATCGGAAGGTGAACTCAGTACAAAACCTGAATTGAGCACAAAATTGTGAATATCGATATCCGGCATCCAGGAACGGTTAAAAAGAACGATTCCTTCAACTCCGGCTTGATCGATTTGCTCAACATAACGAATAACATTGGTTTGATATGGACTGATTTTGAGAGCAATAGGAATCTTTATGCTCGATTTTACCTTGGCAATAATTTCAAGAGTCGCTTCAATAATCTCTTTCTCGCCCCTTTGATTGTCGGAGGGTAGAAAAAACAGGTTGAGCTCCAATGCATCGGCTCCTGCTTTTTCAATTTCCTTTGCAAAACTCGTCCATTTTTGGGAACTGATACAATTGATGCTTGCAATAACCGGAATCTGAACAGCCTTTTTTGCCCCGGTAATCATTTCAAGATAATTCGTCAGAATATCCTCTTTGACAACTGTTTGCATATAATCCATAGTTTCGGGGAACACAAAATGCCGGTTGGTCATCGTATGGATCGTTTCTTCCATTTCCATGATGATCTCTTCTTCAAAGAGTGATTTCAGCACTACTGCCCCGGCACCTGCTGCTTCAAGATTTTTAATCTTCGCAACAGAATCTGTAAGTCCGCTACTTCCAACAACAATCGGATTTTTAAGTTGAAGCCCCAAATAATTCGTAGATAAATCAGCCATTCCTATTGAGTTTTATATTTTGATTTTTTTGAATTTGGTTTTATAAAGACAATAACCATTGTAAAAGTAAAATTGTTTCTTAATTTTTCCTTCATTTTTGGTGAAAAGATTGGGGCTGTTGATAAAAGCACTATTTTTGAATCTAATTTAGAATCAATCCATGTGATGGCGCCAGATCCCAATCTATTGTTGCAACTTGTTCAAATCCGTATGCCATTCGGGCGATTTAAAGGCAATTTGTTGTGCAATCTTCCTGTTTCATACCTTGAATGGTTTGAGCAGAAAGGTTTCCCAAAAGGGACACTTGGAATCCAATTGCAGACCATTTATGAGATAAAATTGAACGGGCTTGAGTATCTGCTCGATCCATTGAAGAAAAACAAATAGGCCCTATGAAAACGGTTTCTTTAAGCGAGTTGAAAAGGGGCTTACAAAATGTTCCGTTGAACGACCTGCCTGATTTGTGCCTACGGTTGGCAAAGTATAAAAAGGAGAACAAGGAATTGCTGACCTACCTCCTTTTTGAGGCCGATGACGAACCGGAATTTATCCGTACAATTAAATTGGAAATCGATCAGCTGTTTGGCGAATTGAGCTGGTCGTCGCCCTATCTGACGAAGAAAAGCCTGCGAAAAATATTGAACTACACGAATCAGCGTATCCGTTATTCCGGTCAAAAACGGTCGGAAGTAGAATTGCTGATCTATTTCTGCAGGAAATTCAAAAAAGAAAGCCCGTTTCGTAGTAACCTGGTAATTAAGAATATGTATCTCCGACAGGTTCAACGGATCAAAAAGGCCATATTGATACTTCACGAAGATTTGCAGTTCGACTATTCAGAAGAGGTTGATAGATTATAATTATTGGGTTGTGAGTATAAGAGCTACATCGCATGTTTCGACCGGCCCAAAATCAATATGGAACCCATCCTAAGATCTTGATTTATTCTCCTTTTTGTGATGTTTTACCAAAAAAATCATCTTTGAACCCTAAATCCATCTAGGGACAAGTGTAGTCAACTGCAAAATATATTTTACATATAATCTATCCTTACCTTGGTTTTTTTGTATTTTTGTGATTCTTAAGATTCTATTTCGGCACTCAAATGAAAATCAAATGAATAGTTTCTTTTGCAATTATTGACAACTAGATATAAATCAATACATTATGAAATCACGCCTTTTTTTAACGGTTTTATTGCTTTGGGTCGGAATAGCCCAGGGGCAAACAACCAAAACTGTTGGTGGAGGAGGTGCCAATTATTCAACGTTGCAACTTGCCTTTGCAGCGATTAACAGTGGAGCTGTTCAAGGACAGGTTATCCTTCAAATTACGGGAAGCACAACAGAGACCGCTTCGGCAGTACTTAACGCAAGCGGAACAGGCTCGGCAAGCTACACTTCTGTGCTGATTTATCCCAAAGGCACTTTTAGCATTACCGCTACCACGCTCGCACCAACTTTTGGCAACTTTGCCTTAATTGACCTGAATGGAGCTGACAATGTAACGATTGATGGTAGGATCGATCAGACAGGTTCAACAAAAAGTTTGACCATTATAGGAACAAGTACCGGAAATGGTGCTGCAACCGTCCGTTTTTTAAATTCAGCCGAAAACAACATTGTAAGATATTGCTATTTAACAGGTTCTTCCGCGAGTTCGGCAATGGGTATCGTCAGTTTTGGCGGAAGTAGCCTCGGTAATGGAAACGATAACAACACCATCGAAAATTGCAACCTTACCTGCTCAGGTGGCAACAGACCCTATAATGCCATCCTTTCTTCAGGTACAGGAGGCCGCGAAAACAATGGCGGCATTATCCGGAACAACAATATTTACGATACTTTTCAAACAAGCGTCAGTTCAAACTCGATCAATATCAACAGTGCTTCTGTTGGTTTTACAATTTCAGGCAACAGCATCTATGAGACCACAACATTTGTTCCAACTGCCAATGCTTTATCCTATAATGCGATACGCATAAGCACGACAAACGAACATACAATCACCGGCAATTATATTGGGGGCAATGCACCTTCGTGCGCAGGAACCTGGTCTTTTAAAGCACCTTATGCAGTCTATTACTGCGCTATTTACGCTTACGCTGGGTCTGGTACGGCCACAAACATTTCAAACAATGTCATCTCCCACATGGATTACAGTAGTACTGAAGATAACCCATGGGATGGCATTTTCCTTTATTCCGGCAATTTTGATGTTACTGGTAATACAATAGGGGCAACAACTGGTTCTGGGTCCATTATCAGCTCAACACCTGTGGCCGTAGCTACTGCTACGTTGACTGGAGGAGCTGTTTCGTCAATTAAACTACTTAACGGTGGAAGTGGTTATACAACCGCTCCAACGGTAACTTTTTCGGTATCCGGAAGCACAACTTCGGCTACTGCAACCGCAGAAATAAGCGGTGGTGTTGTAATTGGTTTTACAGGTCTTACCGGAGGCGTCGGCTATACCTCAATACCATCGGTAATATTCGACGGACAATCCAATAATTATTCCACATCGCACGGAATGATCAACAACAGTATCGGAACGGTGAACATCACAGGGAACAACATTGGTTCAATCACAACGGTCGGTTCCAAATATTATTCCCATGGATTTGAATCGGTTTATGTTAGGGGAAATTCCGGAACAACTACACTTAGCAATAATTTAATTGGAAGCCTCAGCACCGCCAATAGTATTCAGGTGAGTTCTGCGGCTGATTCATCACTGTTAAAGCAGGATGTTTATGGTCTGTATTGCAATTCGGCTTCCGGTACAAATATCATTACCGGAAATATAGTAGCCAATTTGACCAATAACTACTCCGGTCTTATTTCATTGTCGCGCACAAGGGGCATCGCAGTGATTGCCGGAACAAATACAATTCAGAACAACACTGTCAAGGATTTAAAGTCTTATAGCAAGCAATCTTCTGGAGGGTCAGCAGCTTCCGTAACTGGTATCACCCAATCAAGTACAACTGCAGGAACGACACAAACCATTACAGGGAATACGGTTTCAAATCTTTCAAACGCAAGTGCCACTGCAAAAGTATATGTCAGTGGGATATATTACAGCGGACCAATCGCTGGGACACATGCGATTTCCGATAATTTTATCCACTCCCTTTCAATTGCTTCATCCGATAATTTATCCGATATTGAAGGAATTGAGCTTGCAGGAGGAACTTTTGCCTGTGCGAACAACATTGTCAATCTGGGAGTTGGGATTGCAGGTGGTTATATTATAAACGGGATTTGGGACGAAAGCAACGCTTCATTGGCCAGAAGTATTTTGTTTAATTCGATTTACATCGGAGGTACTGTAACTTCAGGTGGTTCAACCACTGCTGCGTTTAATAACCAATACAATACATCTACTCGCGATTTCAGGAACAATGTGTTTTTTAATGCCCGCAACGGCGGAACCGGAAAACATTATGCCTTTTACTTAAAAGCAGTCGGAAATGCAGGCTTGACTAGTGATTACAATGATTATTGGACGGGATCGGCAGGTGTTACTGTGGCCTATGTTGGTGCAGACAAAACACTTGCAACATTGAAAACAGCTACCGGTGGTGATGCACACAGTTTGAATATTGACCCACAATTTACGACGGCAGGTGGCACTTCCGCGTCAAATTATGCTACTTCTGCTGTACTGCCAGGCATTACGGGTACAGGAATTACGACCGATTATGCAGGCCTCACCCGACCAACAATACCAAAAATGGGTGCTTTGGAGTCGAATAGTTATGTGTGGTATGGCAGTTCAGGAAGTACCGATTTTAACACAGCTTCGAATTGGCTTCCAGCCGAAGTGCCCCCGGCAGGTGCAGATATTACTTTTGCCGCAAGTCCTGTTAACCATTGTGTATTGGACCAGAACAGGACAGTTGGCACGATCACCAATGCCCAAAACACATACAAACTGGTTACCAATGGGCATCAACTTACAATAAACAAAGACGTTACATTTTCAAATGGTGCCCAGATAAATGCAACAGCCACTTCTTCTACGGTTGTTTTTGCAGGAACCTCGGCGCAAATCATCCCCACAGGTGCATTTGTCAGCAATACAATTGACGGTCTAACTTTAAACAACAGCTACGGCCTTACATTGAATGACAATTTAATTGTTTCACAGACTCTTACTCTAACAAGTGGGGCATTGGCCATCGGGGCAAATACCTTGACGTTGAATGGGGCAATCACCAAAACTTCGGGTTCCCTAACGGGTGGAGCAACTTCAAGCCTCACCTTCGGTGGTACAGCAAGCACAACTTTACCGGCTTTAACATTGAATAACTTAACTTTAAACCGTTCAAGCGGAATCGCTTTAGGGGGTGATGTAAGTGTTGCAGGAACACTTGCCTTAACTTCCGGGACATTGACTGTTGGTGCCAATACCCTCACCATTTCGGGAAGTTCCCCAACAAGTGGTGGTGGATCGGTTGATGCAAGCAATGGTTCTGCCAACTTCGTTTTTGCAAATGCTTCTTCCATTGCTTTGCCTGCTACTTTTTTTGGAGGTACAGCAGTGAATAACATGACGATTAACGGGGCAGGTGGTGTTACAGCAGGAAGTGATATCACTTTAAATGGCATATTGAATTTAGCTGCTTCCAACCCTTCAGCCACCAAAGGGTTATTGGAAATGACCCGAAGTTATACCAATTACCCGGGTACAACGATTACAGATTATTTGAGCTCCTATTTGTTGAATATGGGCTCTACCGCTACCACAATCGGAATTGGCGATGTTACCGGAACGGTAAAAAGGGCAACCATTGTGGCAAATACGCCTTATACATTTGGACATCAATATACCACTGTTTCACTTACAACTGGCACAATGCCAACTGCCCTTTTAGTCACAATTACAATAGGGACCTCGCCTAATAACACAAAAAAATCAGACGATATCATCAATGATGCCGTAAGAAGGACCTACGAAATTGTCCCTACTGGTGGAAGCAATTGCTTTGTTACGGCCAACTTTCATTATCTGGAATCCGAATTGACGAGCAGCAATAGTCCATTTCACGTAAATTCAGAGCAAAAATTAACGACCATGGATTATGATATTGAAGGTGGCGCTAATGCTTCCGATGAACATGGCCGGGCCAATTATGATTACACCAATAATTATATCGGGCTTTCAAGTGTACCCATCGATTATTTTATCCAAATACCGGTTACACACGCTTGGAGGACCATCTTTGCATTACGTGATTATGGTGTGGATTATTTTACCTGGAATGGATCCGAATCCAGTGTCTGGGGAAGTGCAGCCAACTGGACACTTCCATATGGTGGTGTTGGAATTCCAACTGAGCTGAGCCATGTTATTATACCGGATGGAGCCACCACACCAAACGATCCGGTACTACCAACGGGAAATACGACCATTAATACAATTAGCATTGAAAATGGCGGCATTTTGACCATGGGAGACAATACACTAACAATACAAAACACTTTAAGCGGGGGCTGGGAAGACCAAAACTCATTGGGCAACGACCCGGGAACAAGTACTGTAATCTTTAACCGGAAAAATACGACGATTTCAGGGAATGCCAGATTTAACAATGTGCAAATTTACAGTGATGCAGACAATGTGGCCGATATCACCAACCAAACAAACAGTGTGATGAAAATAGCTGGTACCATTTCCAAAACCGGAACATTGGCTGGCAAATGGTACGCCGATGTTTTTGGAGCAACGGTAGAGTACAACGGTGGGGACCAGACAGTATTATTGCCCGATGGATCACCCCATTATCACAATCTTACTTTAAGTGGCAGTGGAACGAAAACAATGCCCTGGGCTCCCCTTAGCCTTCATGGAAACCTGACAACTTCCGGAACAGCCTCTGTAACAGCGGGTGCTGCCTTAACTATTGGAGGATCGTTGATCATCGGAACCGGTTCAACTTTTGCGACCGGGGCTTTCGACCATTCGGTTGCCGGTGATTTTGACAATGAAGGTACTTTTACGCCAACAACAGGAACAACAATTACAATGAATGGGTCACAGTTGCAGGCAGTTTTGGGTGCGGACTTGTCAACGATTGCTTTTAAAAACCTTACCATCAGCAATACAAGTGGAGTCCATTTGCACAAAACCATAAATGTTGACGGTGCGCTTACACTTACCAGCGGGAATTTGACTTTGTTCGATCCAATCCTCGGTATCAATGGAGCAATCAGTAAAACTTCCGGGTTTATTGACGCTTCTGCAACAAACGCTACTGTCAAATTTGGCGGGGCCACAGCCCAGGCCATTCCAGCCACTACATTCTACAATGATCTGGTCTATAACCTTGAAGTGGACAATTCAGCCAACGTAACGTTAAATGGCACTTTGAAGTTGTTGAATACGCTCACTGCAACTTCGGGTAAATTGGATGCAAACACCCATACTCCTACCTTCGTTTATGCAGGGGGTTCAGCCCAAACCATTGGGAATAGCGAGTTCCTTGACAATAAAATTTATAACCTGACCATTGATAATGCAGCAGGTGTGACCTTCACAAACAATTCCTTGACCACAGTATCAAGTACACTTACCATCAACAGTGGCAGGAAACTGGAAATTCCTACCGACAAGCAGGTCACGGTTTCAGGAACAGTCGTTAACGACGGGGGTATAGATGGGTTAACCATCAGGTCCAACTCCGCCGGTACCGGGTCGTTAATTATTTGGGGGAGTTCCTCTGCCCCAGCAACTGTTGAGCGGGATATGACCTATGACAAATGGCACCTGATCGGTGTTCCGGCAGACCAAACCATCTGGAGTTTCCTGAATAACAATCTGGATATCCCAATTTTAACCACTCCATTGCCCGGGTCAACTTATACCTATGGTATGACGGATTACAGTACATCAGGAAATGCCTGGAACAGTTATTTTACAGACAACATCAACCAATCAACACTTCTTGGGGCCGGAAAAGGTTATCTGGTTCGCACAATTTTGGACAATGGGCTCACCCTAAAGTTTCAGGGTGCCTTGAACGGCGGAACAACTTTGCCATCCGTAGCATCAGGTTGGAACTGTATTGGAAATCCTTATACCTCTTCAATTCAGATAAGCAGTGGGGTAAACAGTTTCTTAACCTACAACTCGGGTAGATTGGTCCCGACAATTGATCCCAATTATACAGCTGCCTACTTTTGGGACGATGTTGCAAAAAGTTATCTTGTAGTCAATAGTAGTTCAGGTGCGACATATGCTCAGGTGGGTCAGGGATTCTTTGTGAAGACGACCAGCGGGACCTTAAGTTTTACGAAAGATATGCAGGTGCATCAGCCAACAACTTCGTTTAAGTCAGCATTGACAACTTATCCCTCCATTAAACTTGTTGCCACTGTAAATGATATCCATGTTGCCACTGAAATAAAATTCATTGGCGGTATGCATGAAGGCCTTGATGTTGGATACGATGCCGGAATTTTTAAAGCCGACCCATCATTTTCACTTTACACAAAACTTGTCGAGGACAATGGTGTCGAATTCCAGTTACAGTGTCTGCCAACAAACCATTACGATAAATTGGTAATACCGGTAGGAATTGATTTGAAAACAGCTGGAGAGGTGGTATTTACGGCAGAAACTGCCAATCTGGAAGCTGGTTGCAGGGTAATTTTGGAGGATAAGCTAACGAATACATTTACTGACCTTTCTAAAAATGAATACAAAGCTGCGTTGGCTGCAAATACAGCCAGTTCCGATCGTTTCTTCCTTCATACTTCCGACATTATCAGCGGATTGGAAGATCATAATCTTCCTGGTAAGTTGACTGCCTATGCCAAGGGCAATAAGGAAATCCATCTAATTGGCGAGGTGGGAAGTAATGCTGAAGCAACGCTTTTTGATACATCAGGACGTGTAATACTCTTTAAAACCTTGGGTGCGGGTAGCCTTAATATCATTGGCCTCCCTAACCTTAAATCCGGTTTGTATATGCTGAATGTAAAAGATAAAGGCACGACCCAAACTATAAAAATGATGATCCGGAAATGATTTGGAAATGGTGCAATCTAAAAATTTGAAAATCCGGAAGGAGGATCTCCTAAACGTCTGAAATATATCCAACTACTTTTGTTTTATTTTTTTGTTCTGAAATCGTTTTTACTTGTTTTTTGATGTTTTAGTTATTTCTTTGTAGTAGCTAACGCAATTGGAATGTAAGAACCGTTTCAAAATGGATACTACTCATAAATTTAAAGTCCTGCTGGTTGACGACGAACCTCAGAATATCAAAAACTTGTTTGAGGCACTGAACCCTGAAATTTACAGGGCGTTTGTCGCATCCAATGGAAAGAGCGCAGTTGAGCAAACATTGAAGCACCTGCCAGATGCCATCATCATGGACTGGGATATGCCTGAAATGGACGGGATGGAGGCCATTAAAATTATCAGGGCTAGTGACGATATCAAAGATATTCCCATCATTGTGGCTACAGGTAAAATGACAAGCGTCGAAAATCTGAGGACTGCCCTTGAAACTGGCGCGAACGACTTTATCAGAAAGCCCTACGATCCCATTGAAATTGAGGCCCGTGTAAATTCCATGATCAGGTTGCGGTTGGAACAACAAAAAATAGTGAGACTGGAAAAGGAAATTATTCAACACAAACTCGAAGAGGTTACCCATGAAATGGAAATCGATCACCGGGCATTGACAGCCTCGAAAATCAGGCTGATCTACAACAACAAAAATATCGAGTTGCTGATCAAAGAGTTACAAAACCTGGGTGAACTTGTGGATACAGCAGATGAAAAAAAGCTGGTAAATATCATTTCCAGCTTGAAAGTAAATACCGCAACCCTAAATTGGGAAGAATTTGAAAACCACTTTGAAAAAGTACACCCCTCTTTTTTCACCAACCTGCACAAACGCTTTCCCAGCCTGAGCAACAACGAAACCGAATTGTGCGCATTTTTAAAATTGGATATGACCACGAACGAAATGATCGCCATCACAAAAAAAAATGACAACACGTTAAAAAAAGCAAGGCAACGGTTGAAAAAGAAGTTTGGTTTAAATTCAGATGATTCGCTATACAATTTTATCAAGGAAATTGATTAGAAATTGGAAATTGGAAATTGGAAATTGGAAATCATTCAAACTAACAAATGAGAATCAGGAACAGAGTTTTACTTTTGCTAGTAATTCAACTAATTGTGTTGATTGGGCATTTGACTGCACAATCCGATTCATTGTTGGTGGAATTCAAAAAAATCCCCAAAACAGCCGGCAACATTCCGCAATTAATCGATTTATCGTACAATCTGATTGATTATAACATCGATAGCGCATTTAATAGTGCTGTTCAGATCCAGAAAATTTCATTGCCTGTGGAGGATTACGATTTACAATGTAAAATTCTGATCAATCTGGGCAATATTGTAAAACTCAGCGGAAAATACGACGAATCAAATAAATACCTGTTCCAGGCCCTGGAAATTGCTGAAAAAAACAATTTAATTTCCTGCAAAATAACCTCTCTTTATCAGATTGGCGACTTAAACCGTTGTATTGGGCTTCTCGACCAAAGTTTATTGTATTTGTACATGTCGAAAGATTTTGCCCATATGAACAAAGTCAGTCAACAGTACCCTGAATTGTACGAGCATATCAGTTCAACTTTTTATCAACTTACCGAGCATACCCATCCAAAATTCAAGTTGACAAAGATTCCGTTTCAAAACGAATTCGATCTGGAAAAGAGCACACCTGATGATTACTTTAAGTTGTGTAAGACTTATGCCGATTCGGCACTAATGATTTCAGATCTTAAAAACGACAATCGTACAAAATTGAGTTGTTTGAATGTACTTGGAGCGTACTACCGACAGCATAATAGAGATAATCAAGCAATTGATTATTTTAACAAAGCAATTGACCTGGCAGAAAAAATCAATTACAAAATTGATATTCCAAACTATTATATCAACATTGCACGGACCTGGTTTGATCGGAAACAATATGAAAATGCAATCGGGATGGGCTTAAAAGCTTACCAGATGGCTATGGATTTGAATATCCTGATCTATAAATCCACCGCAGCGAATATTTTGCGCCTATCCTACATCGAAAAGAAAGATTACAAAAATGCGCTTGAATATCAGCATATTGAAGCCAGCACAAGGGCCGAAATGCTTAGTCAGGAAAATTGGAACAAGATTTCGGAACTCGACAGGAAATATCAAACCGAACAAAACCAAAAGGAGATCGAGTATCAAAAAACCATGCTCGATTTGAAAAATACGGAGGTTTTCAGGCGGAATATCGTGATTGCCTGTCTATTAATTGCTTGCATGGTTATCATCATTGGATTGCTTTACATTCTAAATCAAAAAACGGTACTGTTCAAACAAAAGGAGGAAATAGTGGCGCAATCCGGAAAAATCATGGAACAGTACGAACGCCTCGAAAAATTGGACCACTTTAAAGAATCGCTCACCCACGCTTTGGTCCACGATTTGAAAAATCCGTTGAGCCAAATCATGCACAGCCCCGGCAACCAGGCCATGAACCAACCTGCACGGAAAATGATGCAGTTGATCACGAACATGCTGGACGTGGAAAAATATGAGAATACCGAATTCAGGCTCAACAAAGAACTCCATTCCCTGCGCAACATGCTCGAAGAAGTAAAGACAGGTCAGGAAGTCAGCCTGAAGGAGAAAAACCTGGAATTGCACTTTCATTTTGATGACTACCTGGTACTTGCTGATAAAGAGGTCATTGTGCGTGTGCTTGACAACCTGTTGGCAAATGCAATCCGGTTTTCGCCCCAAAACCGGAGCATCGATGTTTTGGCCCATAAATCGTGCGATAACGAGGTAACCATTGGCATTAAGAACTTTGGGGAACCTATTCCTGATGAAGCGATCCCCTATGTTTTTGACAAATACCGGCAGTTCGGGAAACCAGGCAATGGCTCCTCCCACTCCACCGGCCTCGGCTTAACCTTTTGCAGAATGGCAATCGAAGCGCATGGGCAGAAAATCGGGACTCAAAATGTGGGTGACGGTGTACTTTTCACTTTTACCTTAAATGGCAATATCAATCCTGTGCAAGTGCAATCCGGAACAAAAGATAACCCAAAAACTAGATTGACACAGGATGAAAAAGCACTGTTAAGACCTTTTTTCGATCGGTTGAAAAATATCGAAGTCCACGAGGTTTCCGATGTCTTGCAGGTTTTAGATGAAATCCCCTGCGAATCCGAAAATATCAAAGCAATCAAACAACAAATCAGCGATGCAGCCTTTGCCTCCAACGCTGAACTCTATCATCAGATCGTACATGGCGGTTAGCAACTGGCGGCTGGCTACTGGCAATGGAACATGATGACACGGATCGGACGGATTGACATGGATGGAATTTGAAAATGTAGGAGGGTGTCTAAAAAGTCAGAAATTTCACCGCAAAGTTACGCAAAGTTAAAACGCAAAGATACGCAAAGTATTAAATCACTGTATTTTATCTTTGCGTACCTTTGCGAAACCTTAGCGATCTTTGCGGTAAAATTACCTTTTTGGACATCCTCTTACCAATTACGCACATGTCTGCTCTTCTCCGGATATATCCAAACCTGTGATGGATCGTAAGCATAATTGCTTGACAATAAGGGAATAAGATCATGTTCAAAGTACTCATATTTAGTTACTAAGATTGAAATAAAGAAAATAAGGTTTTAAAAACCATATTTCCTAAAAACAGCCTACTTCCGCAAAGAAAACCTTAGCGTTTGAATGGAAAAAGCAGAAAAACAAACTTTTCGTTGATCCTCCAAAATCTGAAAAAAAAGACGCCATTTTCCCCCTAAACCGGCCTTGGCCTTAATTTTAACTAAACACCCCGACTTGTACCCTTTTTGTACCCCAAATGTGCCCAAATGTACCCTTTTTGTACCCCCTGAAAATTTGGAGCTAAATAATATTTCCCCAAATTTTGGTTCAGAAAATTTTACCAATTCAATTTATAATTCTATGAAAAATGTAATTTCCAAAAAACAGAACAATTTAATTCCATTTCAGGTTGCAGCTCCGGGAACGGGAATGCAATTCAAAATGGTTTTACTAATGACGCTGATGTTCGTGGCATTTGGTTTAGGCAGCGCAAATGGACAAACCTGGGGCACGCCGGTGCCGGCAGAACCTGTGACCGACGAAGGTGGCGACCTGGGACAGTACTCCACGCAGTGCGTAGTTAACGGCAATCCGGCCATTGCCTATTATGATGCCACAAACGGCGATTTAAAATTCGTAAGGGCAACCGATGCCGATGGGACTGCCTGGGGAACGCCCGTTACGGTTGATGCTGCCGACAATGTGGGGCAATATACTTCGCTGCTGGTTGTAAACGGCTACCCCGCCATTGCCTATTACGATGTGACCAATCAGGATTTAAAATTTGCGGTCGCCAGCGATGCCGATGGGACAACCTGGGGGACACCCGTTGCGTTGGATGTGACCGGCGATGTGGGGCAATACACCTCCATGCAAATCGTAAGCGGCAATCCGGCAATAGCCTATTATGATGTTACAAACGGCGATTTAAAATACATAAGGGCAACCGATGCCAACGCAACGGCCTGGGGGACACCCGTTTCTGTGGATGCTACCGGCAATGTGGGGAAAGATGCCTCGATGCAGGTTGCAAACGGCAATCCGGCCATTGCCTATTATGATGTTGGAAACGGAAAATTAAAATTTGCAAGGGCAACCGATGCCACCGGGACAGCATGGGGGACAATAACTACTAACCCTTCTGGTCGCAATTGCCCCAATTACGGAGCTCATGCTTCCTTGCAAATCGTGAACGGCAATCCCGCTATTGCTTATTTAAGACCATATTATAGTACAAGTTTTAGAAAATGTTTAGTTAATTTTAATGTATTTTATGCAAGGGCCACCGATGCCAACGGATCTGCCTGGGGTGCGGAAGTTGCTGTCGCTACTAGCACTTTTAACCTATATAATCCTTCTTTGCAAATTGTAAACGGCTATCCGGCAATTGTTTATTATGATGGTTCTTCTATAATATATATAAGAGCAACCAATGCCAACGGATCAGCCTGGGGTTCTCAAAAAGGTTTGAACAAAAACGGTAGTGTTTACGCTTTCCCTTCTGTTCAAGTAGTAAACGGAACCCCGGCAGTTTCATTTTATGATAGCACAAACAAGGATTTAAAATATGTTAAGGCAACCGATGCCGATGGAACAACCTGGGGTGCTGATGGTTATATTAAACAAAACACCGGGCAGCATCTTTCATCGGAGATCATAAACGGCAACCCTGCCATTGCCTATTACGATGTGGCCAATGAAGATTTGAAATATGTCAGGGCCACAAGTTCCAGTGGGGCAGCCTGGGGAACACCGGTTACGATAGACGCAACGGGCGACGTGGGGCAATACACTTCCATCCGGAACATCAACGGTTTCCCTTCCATTGCCTATTACGATGTAACAAACCTCGATCTTAAATATGTACGGGCAACCGATGCCACGGGCACAGCCTGGGGAACCCCCGTTACGGTGGATGCAACAGGCGATGTGGGGAAATACGCTTCATTACAAAACGTGACCGGATACCCCGCAATTGCGTATTACGATAATACAAACTACGATTTAAAATATGTTCGGGCAACCGATGCAGGCGGCACAACCTGGGGTACGCCCGTTACGGTGGAAGCAACTGGTACTGTGGGGCAATACCCTTCACTGCAAATCGTGAACGGAAATCCGGCAATTGCGTATGTAATTTCTGGTGGACAAGGCAGGTTAAAATATGTTAGGGCAACCGGTACCGATGGGGCAACCTGGGGAACTCCGGTTATATTAGACGCAACGAGCTGGGTGGGGCCATATACTTCAATGCAAATTGTAAATGGAAATCCGGCCGTTGCCTATTATGATGATAGTTCTATGGATTTAAAATTTGTTATGGCAAGCCAGGCAGATGGGACCACTTGGGGCACGCCCGTTACCGTGGATGCTGTGGGCTATGTGGGGCAATATAACTCGTTGCAAACCGTAGGCGGAAATCCGGCCATTGCTTATTATGATGCTACCAACCGGGCTTTAAAATATGCAAAAGCCGGCAATGCCACAGGATCGGCCTGGGGCACACCTGTAACCTTGGACGCAACCGGAATGACAGGCGAATATGCGTCGATGGTCAATACGGCTTCGGGTGTCGGGATCGCCTACTACAATAACACCAGGAATTATCCTTATTATATTCATGAAATAGTGCTTGCCCCCGAAATGGATGTCAAACAAGGCGCAACAGCAATTGCAGATGAATCAGGAACTTATGATTTTGGCAGCCAAACCACTTCTACCAATACCGATGTGGTTTTTACGATCGAAAACACAGGAACGTCCACCTCTACGCTGGGAGATTTCACGATCACCGGGACCGATGCCAGCTTGTTCAGTTTCCAGGGCGACAATCCCACAACGGTTGCCAACGGTTCGTCGGCTACTTTTACGGTCCGTTTCGCCCCCACAAGCGGAGGTGCAAAAACCGCAACGGTCTCGTTTGCCAACCAGGATACCACTAAAAATCCATACACTTTTGCATTGACCGGTATTGGAATCCCAACCCTTACCTGGGACGGCTCCGAAGGCACCGACTGGAATACTGCCGGAAATTGGAACGGAAACGCAGTCCCCACGGCAACCGACAATGCAATTGTTCCCAGTGTCGGGATTACCAATTTTCCGGTGGTCAGCCAGTTGCCTGCCACCCCGGCGGTTTGCAAGGACCTGACCATCCAAACCGGTGGAACCGTAACCATCGCTGCTGGCAAAGCCCTTACCGTAAACGGGACATTGACCAACAATGCCGGCATTACAGGCCTGGTTGTCCAGTCCGCTTCTGCTGCTGCCGATGGAACCGGTGCTTTGATCAATGGCACGGCAGGTGTCCCGGGGACTGTTGAGCGTTATGTATCGGGCAATCTTTGGCATTTGATTTCGCCGGCCGCAACCGCAGGTGAAACGGTCGCCAGTTTTGTCCTTCCTGCCAATAACAACCTGATAGCGAGGAACACAACCAATTATGCACTCGCTCCCTGGCTCGAAGGGACCGGAAAATGGGACTATTACAAAGTTGCGGGAGCCAACACAGGCCAGTTTGGCTCTCCGGCCAAAGGTTTTCAGGTGATGCGTGCAGATGGTGCCGGAACAGGCACAGGAAGTGGGCCTGCTACCGATAACGGCAAGCTGACCTTTAAAGGGACACTGGCGGCTGCAAACATTAACATTCCGGTCACTAAAACGGGTGACGGCTGGAACCTGATCGGCAACCCATACCCAAGTGCTTTGGACATCGCAAAATTCATTGAGCCAAATACGGCAAATACAACACAGCTCGATCCAAGTTACCTGGCCATCTATGTTTCAAATATAGGGGATGTTGCTGCTAAAGGTTATAGCCCTGTTTTGGGAGCCGATGGGCTTAAATTGGCCCCCGGCGAGGGGTTCTTTGTCAAGGCAAAAACAGGTGGCGGTAGCATCAGTTTTACCACTGCCATGAAATCCAACGTTTCTTCAGCTTTCAAGGCTGCCACTGTGGACATTCCGACCATTCAATTGACCGTGGATGACGGCAACGGGATATTAGGGACAACCGTCCAATACTTTGGCGGTGCGACAAAAGGGCTTGACCCGGGCAAAGATGCAGGTTTGTTCAATGGTACCGATTCTTCTTTTAGCTTGTTTACCAGGTTGATAGAAGACAATGGTGTTGACTTTACGGTTCAGGCATTGCCCAACAACAACCTCGAAAGCATGGTGGTCCCTGTTGGTCTTGTTGCCGATAAGGGCGCCACGGTTACCTTTAAGGCCATGGCTGACAACCTCCCATCAGGATACAAGGTTTACCTTGAGGACAAGGGGACATCAACATTCACATGTTTGGACGAAGCCAACAGCGTTTATAAGGTGTCGCTGGAAGCTGCAAGCAACGGGACAGGAAGGTTCTACCTCCATACAATCGAAATCGTATCTGCAATTGACGAAAGTTTGCTCAACGAATTTAAGGTAATCCCAATCCCCGAACAACATTTGGTCAGGATCATTGGCAATTTCGACCTTCCTGCAAAGGCCATGGTTTTCGACATGAACGGAAAACTGGTCGCCACATCGGATCTTTCGGCACAAATTGAAAACACAATTGCACTGAACAATTGTGCCACAGGTGTTTATCTGTTGAAGGTAGAATCGGGAAAGGGAATCGAGACGAAGAAGTTCAGTTGGAAACGGAAGTAAAGGCGCGGGGCGAGGAGCATAAAGAATGATTTGAAAATTGGTCAATTGGTCAATTTGAAAATGGATATAAAAGTAAGCTATGTGCCTATGTGTTAACCTTATGTTCCTATGAGTTAAATTTTTAAATAGACTGGATTTGAAAATTAAGCAGAGAGAGCGGGGCTCCGCTCAGCCACCGAAGAAGGGAAATAATAAATAATAAAAAATACTAAAGATATGAAAATCAACACAGAAGAAAAAGAAGTAAAAAAGGAATTAAACATTACGCGGAAGGAGGCCCTAAAAAAAGCGGGGAAATATGCGGCGTTTACGGCTGCTGCGGCCATCATCCTGATGTCGCCCAAGCAGGCACAGGCAGACAGCACGACTCCTGATGGTAGGGGGGCTGGTTATTGAATTATCGTTTTACACGAAGGGACGCAAGGAATTGCGTCCCTTCTGTATTATATTCAAGCAGATAATGGAGACTCCCTATCGGTAATGTCATCTGACAACATTAATTTATATTCCTTATTCGTATTTTATCAGTAAAAAAACTATTTTTATCGGCGTTTCTGCCAAAGCAGTTTATAAACGGAGAATGGATATAAATTTGAAGTTATGAAAACGAAGAAAGAAGGAAGTGAAGCAAAAAAAAGGATAAATATTTCCCGCAAGGAGGCCCTGAAAAAAGCTGGGAAATATGCTGCTTTTACGGCTGCAGCCGCCATTATTCTGTTGTCACCTAAGGAAGCCCAGGCAAAAAGTTTTTAGCCGGACATTATTTGCAAAAATGTAAAATTACCCTGTGAACTATTTAGAACGCTCAGTTGTACACAAGAAAATAGTATGGCTTGAACGGAGCAACCGGTATATGCTTGTAGAAATACCGGCATTTGATGTTATCAAAATGATTGGCGATGGGCTAACCCGTGAGGAAACCATAATTCTGTGCCGCAAATCTTATGGCCTTCCAAAATCCAGGGCAACACAATTTGTGGACGAAATAACTCATCTTATTGAAATACAGGAATATAAACCTAATCTCGAACTGGAGTCCATTGACCATTCTGTCCAAATAACAATTCCTGAAAAGTTTTCTTCACGTAAAAATTATCTGATCAAAGGTTCAATCTATTCAGTTGAATACGAAACTGAGGAGTTAGAATTTTTGATCCATCCCAAAATAGCAAATCTTGAGGAAGTTACAAATCGTTGTGCAGACCATCAAATTCAGGTTTTCCTAGATAAGGAGTTAACGATATTAAGGGTAAATGGGACAGTAATTGGGCAATGGAAACCTGAAAATATAAATTACTTCACCGGAAAATTTTCGATGGAACTGCTCAACCTGATTTATGGGAAGTGTGATAAGGATTGGCTGGGCGTTTTCCATGCTTCGGCCATGGCCAAGGGGGACCAATGTATGTTATTTTTAGGCGGTTCCGGTAGTGGGAAAAGCACCATTTCGGCTTTACTAATGGCCAATGGATTTGATCTGCTCGCAGATGATTTCGTTCCAGTAGATGGGCGTTCTTCTGAGGTATTCTTTTTTCCTGCTGCCATTTCAGTGAAGAAAAATGCGCTTGATTATTTGATTCCCATTTATCCGCAATTGGCATCTGCAAAAGAATTTTATTATCAGGGATTGGACAAAACAGTCAGGTATTTGCCCCCACTTCATCAGTTTGAAAATCAATCAATAAGTTATCCCTGCAAAGCACTTGTCTTTGTCAAATACAAGAATAACAGTGGTTTGACAATTCAAGAGATGGCCCAGGATACTGCTTTTAAGCTTCTGGTGCCCGATTCATGGATTTCGCCGATTCAGGAGAATGCTTCCCGTTTTTTGGACTGGTTCCTTAAAATTCCCTGTTACCAATTGACCTATTCGGACAACAAATTGATGTTGGAGACGATTGACAAACTATTTCGGGATGACCTATAAAGAAGCACTGTTTTTCATTGGCAAATGCCTATCCTTGGGTCATTGTCCTGAGCGAACGGAAGAAGTAAGGAAGGTGATCCTTTCCGGTTCGGTAGTTTGGGAACAAGTGGTGTGGGTCAGCACCGACCAGATCGTTTTCAGCGCGTTGTATGTTCAGTTGAGGCAGGCCGGACTTTTACAGGAACTGCCAACCGATTTGGTGGAATACATGGAGGAGTTCACATCGCTGAACCGCGAACGCAACCATCAACTGATTGAACAGGCCTATGAGATCACTGAATTGCTTAACCAGCATGGGATTATCCCAATATTTTTAAAAGGGGTTGGCCACCTTTTGGATGGTTTATATGACGATATTGGTGAACGGCAGGTTGGGGATATTGATATACTTGTGGTAGAATACGATTTGGTAAGGGCTGCGGAAATCTTAATCTTAAAAGGATACGTCCCAATTGTTAAGTTTGACCCCAATAGCCTGAAAATCAATAGGCATTACCCTCGGCTTATCAACAATGACAAGATGGCGGCAGTTGAACTTCACCGGCAGGTTTTTATTTCCTCCTTTTTTAAAACTATGGATATTGAGCTCTTTTTTAAAACCGTCAGGATGTTGAATATGCCCTGTAAAGCTGCTGTTTTGAGCGATTTTCATCAAATTGTTCTCAATATTTTGAACGTTCAGGTCAATGATAAAGGACACTATTATGGAAAGGTATTTTTTCGTCAGATTTATGACCTTTTGTTGTTATCAGGAAGAGAAAGTCCTCTGGATGCGGTGAAAGCTTATGGGGTTTCTTTTCATCGGATGAACGTAAACCTTGCCTTGGCAGATCAACTTCTTGGTCATCCGGGATCATTATCCTTTCAGTCAAATTGGCGGACAAAGCTATTTCTTTGGCGGGTTTACTATAAGATTGACCATTCCGGGTGGTCGCATTTCTCAAATGGTTTCCTGTATCTTTTGTTTAGATTTGGCAATTCTGTAAATTACATTTTTCGGGCAATCTACGACCGGAATATCCGCAGGTCGATTTTCAATCGCATTGGCAACCCCAAATGGTACCTTGATCATTTAAAGAGCTATAAATCAAAAGTCTCAAGATAAAGCTGTTCAACTTTGTCCCGTGCCCATTGGGTTTTGCGTAAAAATTTCAGGCTCGAACGGATACTGGGATCGCTGATAAAGCAGTTGATCCTGATCCTGTTGCCCAACTCTTCCCATCCATAATGGTTCACCAATTCCTTGAGTATCATCTCAAGCGTTTTTCCGTGTAACGGATTGTTTTTCTGCATCTCCATTCTTTCATTCCTTCATTCTTTCATTATTTCATATCCCTGCCCCAAGCTCCCTGCCCTACGCTTAAAACTTAAACTTCGGCGGTTTTACAATGGGCACTGGTTGCACCTTTTGTTTTCCAAATTTGGGGTTCCTGCGTCCGGGTCCACCCAGGTTGACTTTCTGGTTCTTCACCTTTTTCTCATGAAAAGCACCTTGTGACCCCTTTATCGTTGAAGAGTTGAGGTAATTTTTATCAAACAGGTTGGTTGGGTTCTCTTCTTCCGTAAAAACATTTGATATTTCAAGATTGGATGGGAGAGGTTCAACAGGGATGACCATGCTCATAAATTCCTCTGCTTCAATCAGATATTGTTTTTCCCATTCACTGACAAATGAGATTGCAACACCCTCTTTATCAGCCCTTCCGGTACGGCCATTCCTGTTGACATAATCACCGGGTGTTTGGGCCATCTCAAGGTTGATCACATGCGAAACATTGTTGATGTCAAGTCCACGAGCCACGATATCGGTTGTCACCAAAACACGATAAATTCCCTCCTCAAAGTTCTTTAACGCATTGATCCTGAAGTTCTGCGATTTATTTGAGTGAAGGACACCTATTTGTTCAGGGAAAGTGGCACTGATTTTCTCGTACAACCGGTCGGCTGTCTTTTTTGTGTTTACAAAAACCAGAACTTTGTTAAGGTCTTTATTTTCAGTCAATAACAATTCCAGTAAATTGACCTTTGTATGGTAATTGGGTATAAGATAAACCGATTGGACAATTTTTTTGATCGGTGTACCTTGTGGCGCAATCTCAATTTTACTTGTATTTGAAAAGAAGTCGGCAATCAACCGCTCCACATCTTCGGTAAGGGTGGCGCTAAACATAAGGTTCTGCCGTTTGGGTGGGATAATCTCCATAAGGCTGATCAACTGGGTCCGAAAACCGAGGTTGAGCATCTCGTCCACCTCGTCGATGACCATTTTTTGAATTGATTTTAACCGAAGGATTCCTGTCATCGCAAGATCGACAAGCCTTCCGGGATTGGCTACCAGAATATCAAGCCCCTCATAGAGCTCCTGTTTCTGGTTGTTGATATTTGTGCCGCCATATATTCCAACAACACGTACCGACATGTAAGTTGTCAGCTTGCGGATCTCTTCAACAACCTGTAAAACCAATTCACGCGTTGGTACCAGGATGAGGATGCGCGGATCTTTCTGGTTCGAAAAAGTGAACTGCCTTAACAAGGGGAGCAGATAGGCCAACGTTTTCCCTGTTCCGGTCTGGGCGATCCCGATCACATCTTTTCCCGACATCACAACCGGAAAGGCTTTCTCCTGTATTGGGGTAGGGTTGACAAATTCCAGATCGGCCAATGCCTTTAACAGCTGACTGTTTAAATTTAATTCCTCAAAAATCACTTTATTGTGCTATTAATTCGCTGCAAAGGTAATGCTATTCACTTAAATACTGACAATTAATCGAATTATCACTTTGGAAGATGGAAACCCTATGTTTTCCGGTATGGCGAAGGACTATTGCCCTAAATACAATAAGATCCGACTGGTTTTAGGAAACCTGTCGGATCTGTAACTTCCCCAAAGTTTTTGGATGAAAATTTCGGAGAAAAAATTAATCTTATAATACAATTCAAGCCAGTTGCCGGAAGCCAATAGCCAGCAACATCACAGTAAGCAAATCAAAAGGTAATCATTAATAAATTTTACCTTTTTGCATCACGTTTTGCCTTTTTCTCTGCCCTTTTTTCCTTCAGGTTTTTTTCGGGCTCTTTTTTTGTCTCTTTTACTGCACTTTTCTCTTTTGACATAGCTGATAAATTTTATTAATGAGTAATTCAAAAAAATCTGGTCACTATTCCAAACGCATTGCGTTTAATGCAAAGTTAAATTCATTTGTCAAAATTCCGCTCAAACTGAATGAAAAATTGATAAATTCGGGTAATTTTGAAGCAAACTAATTCAAATATCATGTCGGCACAAAAAATTAGGACCTTTGATTTATCCCTTATCCAACGTTCTATCCTTCCTGCATTCCGGATAGTTTTCTCCCTGGCTTTTTTGTTAATGATTCAAAATGACACATTTGCCCAATCGAATGAGGAGAAACTGATTGCAAAAGGTGCAAAACCCGAAAAATTGGCGGGCGATTTTGGTTTTACAGAAGGACCAGCCTGCGATGCAAAAGGGAATATTTTCTTTACCGATCAGCCAAATAACCGGATATGGAAGTGGTCAACCCAAAATAAATTATCACAGTTCGGCGAAAGTTTTGGACGTGCCAACGGAATGTATTTTGATAAAAAAGGGAACCTGATCAGTTGTTCTGACGAAAAAGATGAATTGTGGTCGATTGCCCCCGATGGAAAAGTTACAGTGCTGGTCAAAGACTTTGAAGGGAAGAAGCTGAATGGTCCCAACGATTTGTGGATTGCACCCAATGGAGGGATCTACCTCACCGACCCGTTTTACAAGCGTTCCTGGTGGGACCATCAAGCATCGGAGCAGGATGGCGAGCATGTTTATTATCTGGCACCGGGAGCCACGAAGTTGGTCAGGGTGGTTACCGATATGAAACAGCCCAACGGGATCATCGGCACACCCAATGGTAAATTATTGTATATATCTGATATTAAGGATGGTAAAATCTGGAAGTATTCCATTGAAAAAGATGGGTCGCTCTCCCACAAAACACTTTTTACAGGGATTGGTTCCGATGGAATGACCATCGACAACAAGGGAAATGTCTATCTTTCGGGCAAAGGTGTTACGATTTTTGATCCTTCAGGTGTCAAACTGATCAATATCCCAATTCCAGAAAACTGGACTGCCAATGTTTGCTTTGGTGGAAAGGATCGTCACCTACTTTTTATCACCGCTTCAAAGTCGGTTTATGGGATCAGGATGAAGGTAAAAGGGGTGGAATGATCAAATTATCTGAACATGATTACTTGATTGAAGGATGGACAAGATTTTTATTATACACCCGTTTAAAATCCAAACTTGTTGCTCCAAAATTGAGCAACAGACCGTCTGCAATGTGATAGGCTTCGCAATAATTGATGGCTTGCGCTTTGTGGACAGGCAAAAGCTGCTCAATGGCTTTGAGCTCAACCATAACCAGTTCTTCAACAAAAAAATCGACACGCCGTGTACCAATATTCTCTCCACGATACATAATTTGCATCTCCTTTTCCCTTTCGTAGCTTAATCCCTCATGTTGAAGTTCAATTGCCAACGCCCTTTGATAAATAACTTCCTGAAAACCATTCCCTAAAGTTCCATGAACAATCATAGCGCAACCTATAATCCTGCGAGTTAATGCATTGATCGCATTTTCGTCCCTAATAATTTTTGTTTCCATAATAGTAAATTTAAACAAGATTAAATGATTTCTTGATTTACACGATTCATGCTAATTTACACATTTATTTTCAATATGTCTGAAAAGGATTTCAGGATTTGTACGATTTCAGCATTAGTTATCAACTTAGTAAAACATTATATGCGAACTCAAAATTTTTCTCCTAGCACTTATCAAATCTTGCCCATCCTGAAATCCAGTAATCGTGTTCTGACTTCTTTGTTTATCTCGGATTAAAAGTCTAGCTTTACCCTGAAAAACCAAATTACACGATATGCAACCGATACTCCCTTTTACAGCGGCACTGGCTGCGCTTGGTGCCGGCTCTCCAGCTTTCAGTGCCCAGCCGGCCAAACCGGTCAACTTTGTCGTGATCTACCTCGATGATATGGGTTATGGAGACCTTACGATCACCGGGGCAACCGGTTACCGCACACCCAATCTCGACAGGATGGCTAAAAAGGGGGTCTTTTTCTCCCATTATTACTCGCCCCAGGCGGTATGCAGTGCTTCGAGGGCAGGTCTGCTTACAGGATGCTATCCGAACAGGGTTGGCTTTGCCGGGGCACTCGATCATACTGCGAAGATTGGTATAAACAGTGAAGAGATGACCATCGCAGAAGTTCTCAAGAAAAAAGGGTATGCGACGGCTGCTTTCGGGAAATGGCACCTTGGTTGCCAGACCCAATTTTTACCTACTCACAATGGGTTCGACGAATATTTTGGGATTCCCTATTCGCACGATATGTCGCCAAACCACCCTACATCCAAAAATTACTATCCACCTTTGCCTTTGATCGAAGGGGACAAAGTGGTTGCCACGAATCCCGACAATTCACAGTTCACGACACAATTTACCGAAAGGGCAGTCCATTTTATTCAGCAGCACAAAACGGACCCGTTTTTTCTTTACCTTGCCCATCCACTCCCTCATGTCCCACTTGCCGTATCCGATAAGTTCAAAGGCAAATCGCAGCAAGGTTTGTATGGCGATGTGATGATGGAGATCGACTGGAGCGTTGGACAGGTGATGGATGTTCTCGAAGAGATGAAGATTGAAAACAACACACTTGTTATCTTTACTTCCGACAATGGTCCGTGGCTCAACTATGGCAACCATGCAGGGAGTGCAGGTGGATTACGCGAAGGAAAAGGGACCAGTTTTGAAGGTGGACAGCGTGTCCCTTGCCTCATGTATTGGAAAGGGGTGATCCCTGAGGGGATTGTTTGCAATAAACTTGTTTCAGGGATTGACATTCTTCCAACCCTTGCAGGAATTGCCGGTGCCCCGCTTCCAGAACGCAGGATAGACGGAGTCAACATCATCGAGCTCATGAAAGGAAATATGGATGCCAACCCACGTAAAAGTTTCCTCTACTATTACCGGAAAAACAGCCTCGAAGCGGTCAGTAACGGCAACTGGAAATTGGTTTTCCCCCATCCGGGACGTACATACGAAGGTTTTGCACCGGGGAAAGATGGGATGCCCGGACCGGTCAACGAGAACTTCAATTCGGATGGCGGATTGTATGACCTTAGGCGCGATCCGGGGGAGCGGTACAATGTGAAGGAGACCTATCCCGAGATTGTTGCCGACCTTGAGAAAATTGCTGCCGATGCCCGTGAGGACCTTGGTGATGACCTGACAAAGAACCTAGGTAAAAACCGCAGGGAACCGGGAAATCTGAATTGAATTTTTATAATTTCACTTCATTATTCGACATACAACTAATTAACATTTAACACATTAAATAATGAAAACAATTGTTGGAACCTTGTTTTTCACACTGCTGGTTTTTAGCTTGTCCAATCACGTTATGGGTCAGCCCCGTTTTGTCGAGAACATGAATAATGACTGGAATTTCAAAGGGTTTTCATATTTGGGCGATTCGATCAATGAATTGGTCAACCTTCCCCATACGTGGAATAGCAAGGATGCCCAATCCGGTTTCGAATACTACCGGGGAGTTGGCACCTACTCAAAGAAACTGAACATCGACAAAAAATATTTGGGGAAGCGGTTGTTCCTAAAATTCGAGGGCGTCCATACCGTTGCAGATGTCTATCTGAATGGTGTGCATCTTGGCCAGCATCGCGGGGGATATTCGGCATTTGTTTATGAAATAACCACTTTGGCAAAGGTTGGCGAAGAAAATTCTATTGTTGTTAAAGTTGACAACCTCAAGCATGACGATATTTTGCCTTTGGGTGGCGACTTTAACCAGTATGGAGGGATTTACCGTCCGGTTCACCTGCTTGTGATGGAACCGGTATGTATTACACCTCTTGATTATGCATCGCCGGGTGTTTACATCAAACAGGCAAAAATTACCGACGCCGAAGCCATTCTTGAAATTACGGATAAACTGAGCAATGGAAGCGGCAAAGATGAGGTTGTTACCGTTTTGACTTCGATGTTCGACAAGGAAAGGAACCTGGTTGTCAGGCAAAATTCAGATTTGACCATCCCGGCAGGAAAGGATGCCGATGGGCAACAAAAGATCATAATTGCCAATCCTAAATTGTGGAATGGGACGGCTTCACCTTATTTGTATCAGGTAAAAGTCCAATTGTTTTCAGGGGCTAAATTAATCGACGAGGTGGTACAATCCATCGGCTTGCGAAGTTTCAATGTCGATCCTGAAAAGGGGTTCTTCCTGAACAACAATCATTTGGCTTTGCATGGCGTTAGCAGGCACCAGGACAAGAAAGAAAAGGGATCAGCCTTGACCGAAGAAGACCATCGTTTGGATATGCAATTAATTAAAGAAATGGGTGTGAATTCCTTACGTCTTGCCCATTATCAGCAATCGGGTTATTTTTATTCGCTTTGCGATTCCGCAGGGATGGTGGTCTGGGCCGAAATCCCATTTGTGGGGAGTATGATCGGTGGTTATTCGAATACTCCTCAATTCGACGAGAATGCGAAACAACAGTTAAAGGAGCTGATCCGCCAAAACTACAACCACCCTTCGATCTGTTTCTGGGGTGTTTTCAACGAATTAAGCAATCCAAAAGCTGGAAGCCCGACACCTTTGGTCAAGGAACTGGTGACCCTGGCAAAAAAGGAAGATCCGACCCGGTTGGTTACCGCTGCCTCCCTTCTGCCCGATAAAGACGAATTGAACTTTCAGACCGATGTAATGGCCTGGAACAAATACTTTGGCTGGTATTATGGGACTCCTGACGATCTGGGGAAATGGGCCGACCAGTTTCACAAAAAATATCCCAGGCTTCCCATTGCCATCAGCGAATATGGGGCAGGTGCAAGCATCCGTCAGCACGAATACCGTCCCGTAAGGCCTTTCCCGATGTTCCACCCATGGCATCCTGAGGAGTGGCAGGCACAATACCACGAACAAAGCTGGAAGGTTATCAACGAACGTCCGTTTATCTGGGGCACCTTCGTCTGGAACATGTTCGACTTCAGTGCCGATTTCCGCAACGAAGGCGATGAAGCCGGTATGAACGACAAAGGGATGGTGACCTATGACCGGCAGACGAAAAAGGACGCCTTTTATCTCTACAAAGTGAACTGGAACCCGGAACCGATGATCCACCTCAACGACAAGCGGTTTAAGATCCACGAAAACAATGAGGCTGATGTGACAGTTTATTCCAATCTTGCATCTGTCGAGTTATTTGTCAATGAGAAACCAATGGGTTCATTGACTTCCAATGATAAGATATTCAGGTGGAAAGCTGTGAAGCTGACAAAAGGGAACAACCGGATTAAGGCAGTCGCCAAAAGCAACGACAAAACGATTGTGGATCAATGTGTCTGGATTTATCCGGCAAATGGATGGATCAAACCTTTGATCTGGTTTTTCCGCATCGGGATTATTCCATTCTGTGTCATTTGTGTCATCAGTTTACCCTTTCTGTTTATCCAGTCCTTTAAACGCAAAAGGAGAGGTTGGCCAAAATTTGGATTCAGGTTTTTGTTTTTCGTGATCGCCCTGATTGTTATCGTATTACTGGTTGTAAACGTCATCACTATGCAAAATGGGGTCAATATTTTCGAATATTCGATCCTTTAAAATCAATTAACTGAAAATGAGTATGATAAGAAGGGTTTTATTATTGGTCTTCATCTTTTCAGGATTCTTGCCTGGATATGCACAGCCCAAAATTGATCAGGCTGTGCAGAAGGAAAAGATGCAATGGTTTGCCGATGCCAAACTGGGGATATTTATCCATGCGGGGATATACGCCGTTGATGGCATCGATGAGTCGTGGAGTTTTCACAACAAGAAAATCAGTCATGCCGATTACATGAAGCAGCTCAATGGCTTCACGTTGAAGAAGTACGACCCTGCTTACTGGGCCGACCTGATCAAGGAGAGTGGGGCACGCTATTCGGTGATTACGACCAAACACCACGATGGGGTTGCGATGTACGATACGAAAATGAACAATCTGAGTATTGTAAAGGCCACACCTGCCAAACGTGATATGATCAAACCTTTCTTTGAGGAGTTGCGCAAACGGAACATCAAATGCGGGGCTTACTTTTCGCTGATCGACTGGACCGACCCCAATTATCCAGGATTCCTTAAAGACAGTTCAAAGTACAAACTTGAAGCTGACTATGACCGTTGGAACCGTTTCAGGGCCTTTTGTCAGGGACAGATCAAAGAGATCAACGCCATGTTCAAACCCGATTTATGGTGGTTTGATGGCGACTGGGAACACAGCGCAGAGGAGTGGGAAGCCGGTAAAATACGACGGATCATTTTGAAAGAAAATCCCAATGCCATAATCAACAGCCGGTTACAGGGATATGGCGATTATGAGACACCTGAACAGAATTTTCCGGTTTCGAAACCAAAATTCCCATGGTGGGAATTGTGCATGACAACCAACGACAACTGGGGATTCCACCACGACAACAATTGGAAAACGCCCTATGAAGTGATCACGATTTTTGTGGATGCGGTTTCAAATGGCGGTAATTTGTTGCTCGACATGGGGCCCAAAGAGGATGGAACGATACCAGACGAACAAATCAGTGTGTTGAAAGAGTTGGGAGGCTGGAATAAAAAGAATGGGGAAGCGATCTTTAATACGGTTGCCGGGCTTCCGCAGGGGCACTTTTATGGTCCGACCACCCTTTCAAAAGATTCCACAACACTCTATTTGTTCCTTCATGATAAAACCAGTGGAATGGTTATGCTCAAGGGGCTGATCAACAAAATCGAAAACGTTACGGTTGTGGGGAATGGCACGCAATTGACACCCAAAGTTGTGGGCAAGATTTCATGGAGCCATGTTCCCGGCTTAGTCTATATTGATGTTCCCGAAAATGTCCTCGATAACTATGTTACTGTTTTAAAACTGAAATTGGCCGGGCCATTGCAACTTTACCGTGGCCATGGCGGATTGAATTAAAGAACAATGAAACGAGCCATGGGAGCAAATCACACACTGAAGCATGATTATCTCATGGCGAGTTCCATGTGGCCGCTAAAAAACAAATTATAAACACATGAAAGATCATAATATTGTCTCCGAACAGAGCCAGTCGCCAATAGCCAGCTGCAAGAAGCCAGTTGCCAGCCGCCTTTTTAAACTTGTAAAATACAGACAATGAATAAAATAACTGGAATTGTAATCCTCCCTTTGTTTTCCTGCATGGCAATGGGTGCCACAACAGAAAAGAAGCAAACGCCAAACCTGCTATTCGTCTTTCCCGATCAGATGCGGGCGCAGACCCTCGGTTTTCTGGGTGAAGAAAAAGTGCGTACGCCTGTTCTTGACCGTTTTGCATCGCAAGGTGTTTATTTTTCCAATGCCATCAGCAACTATCCGGTAAGTTCGCCAACCAGGGCGATGATCATGAGTGGCCAATACCCGCACCACAACAAAGTCGTTGGAAATTGCACCAACCTGACCGAAAAGATCGGGTGCGAATTGCCAAAATCAACCCGGTGCTGGTCGGATGTTTTAAAGGATCAGGGTTACTCTTTGGGTTACATCGGGAAGTGGCACCTTGATTCGCCACGCGAGCCATTCATCAACACAAGCAACAATGCAGGGGATGTAAAATGGAACGAATGGTGCTCGCCAGACCGTCGCCACGGGTTCACCTATTGGCATGCTTATGGAACGTATGATCAGCATCTGCGTCCCATGTATTGGGATACCAACGACACACGTGAGAATTTCAAATACTTTGATGAGTGGGGGCCTGAACACGAAGCCAACAAGGCCATTGATTTCATCAAGGATAAAACCGGACAAATCAGGGAAAAAGGGAAACCCTTTGCATTGGTTATTTCGATGAACCCACCGCATACAGGTTATAACCTTGTGC